>JFBN01012189.1_pt1 | contig 207807 bp, 160 predicted proteins | sample 768741 | NCBI WGS metagenome assembly JFBN01 (sample SAMN01983846, study PRJNA193217) | chicken gut metagenome | biome: terrestrial biome; isolation source: ceca of Broiler chicken | host: Gallus gallus | place: United Kingdom: England | collected 2010-09-07
CGGTTCGAATTGCCCATTCGGTCGGTGGAGTTTATGTGCATCAATATGGGCGGGCAAATTTTGTCAAATGTTCGATTTTATATCATTCCGTGTGATTCGGTTGTTGAATTGGAAAAGCAACGAGGAATTCTTCTTGATAAGTGTTCGTTGTTCAGCAGGTTTGTTTTCCCATGGAATAAGGAGGGGTACAAGGATTTTCCGGATTACGAGACGATTCATCGGTCGATTCCCGAATTGAGAAAGGATAGTATGGTGCTTCTGCCGTGGAAAGAGGAGTACAAGGAGGTGATTGGCCGTTATCTGGTGCAGAACGTCCAGTACAACTGGGATGAAAGTGATGAAAATTGAAGAATGAGATTCCCTGCTTCGAACGATTCCGGGCGGTGCTTCAGGGTGCCGCCCGTTTTTGTGTTCTGGGAACCCGCTGCCGAAGGCATGGAATTACGGCTGCGCGAGGACGGTGTGGAGGCGTCCGTCGGCTTCGGTGCGGAGCACTCCCTGTGCCTGGAGGCGGCGCAGCAGTTCGATGACGGGGCCCTCGTCCACGAACAGTGCTCCAGGCAGTTCGCTGTGCAGCGCGTCGAGCAGCTCCTGCGGTGAGCAGGGCGAGGACGAGAGGAGCTCGAGCACCCTGCGCCGCAGCTCCCCGGTCGGAATGGTCCCCTCGGCAGCGGCAATCGGCAACCTCGTGGGTGAGGAGCCCGTCGGGCTGTCTGCTTCCGCTTCCGCTTCGTCTGCCTCAGAAGCCGTCTCCGGGGCCGCGCCGGTTGGGAACGAGCCGGCCGGTCGGGGACCCTCGGGCGTGGTGCCGGTCGGACGGGGAGTGGTTGAGGCTTGACCCCCGGGCGTGGTGCCGGTCGGGGCGGCGTCGTGCGCTGACGGGTTTCCTGCCGGACTGTCGGCCGGAGCGTTCGGTTCGGTCGGGGCGGTCGATGCCTGCTGCCGCTTCGTCTCGCGCCGGCGGGCAAGGCAGATGTCGCAGATGCCGCAGGGTTGGGCGTCGTCGGCCCCGAAGTAGCGCTCGAGCACCACGCTGCGGCACTCCGTCTCGTTGGCCGCATAGGCGAGCATGTGGTCGAAGCGTTCGCGCATGAGCTCCTGGCGGTGCCTGTAGGTCTCGGGGGCGATGTAGAGGTCGGCGCGCGGCAGGCGCTCCTCCTCCATGTAGAGCATCGGGGAGCGGTTCGACGGGATGTAGCGGATGACGCGCAACTGCCAGAGCGTCTTGAGCAGCTCCTTGACCCGCTCGACCTTATAGCCGCTCCACGTCGCCAGCTCGCACTCGTCGATGGGGCGGAACTCCGTGAAGACGCCGTTGTAGAGCCGCAGGATGGTGCGGATGAAGTGGTCCAAGTCGTCGCGGCGGATGCGCAGCCGGTAGAGGTCGTCGCGGCTGACGCAGAACATCAGCCGGGCGGGATTCTCCATGGCGTCCGTGAGGGTCAGATAGCCGTTCTGCTGCAGCAGCTTCAGTGCGCTCTGCACCGTGCCGACGTAGAGGTGCTCGCGCGTGCAGAAGTCGTGGATGTTGAAGAGGAACGAGGCGCCGGCCCCCTCGCCGATGCCGATTTGCAGGTAGGAGCAGACCTTGTCGTAAATCTCCTTGATGCGGTCGAGCGGCGGAAACTCCTGCTCGAAGCGGCGCACGACGCGGCTCTCGTCGTTGGGGGCGACGAGCAGCAGGGCATAGCTGCGGCGGCCGTCGCGTCCGGCGCGCCCCGCCTCCTGGTAGTAGCTCTCGAGCGAGTCGCAGAGCGAGTAGTGGCAGACGAAGCGCACGTCGGCCTTGTCGATGCCCATGCCGAAGGCGTTGGTGGCCACCATCACCCGCACGCGGCCCGTCATCCAATCCTCCTGGCGAAGCGTCCGCTCGGCGTGGCCCAGTCCGCCGTGGTAGGCGGCGGCCGTGATGCCCTCGTTGCGCAGCAGGTCGGCCAGCTGTTCGGTGCCCTCGCGCGTGCGGACGTAGACGATGCCGCAGCCTTCGACCCCCCGCAGCAGCCGGAGCAGCTGCCCGTTCTTGTCCTCGGTGCGGCGGACGCTGTAGGAGAGGTTGGGACGTGCGAAGCTGCTGCGCAGGATGTGGGGCTCGGCGAAGTCGAGGTGGCGCATGATGTCCTCGGCCACGAGCGGCGTGGCCGAGGCGGTGAGCGCCAGCACCGGCACGCCGGGAAGCTGGCGGCGCAGCTCGGCGATGCGCAGGTAGGAGGGGCGGAAGTCGTAGCCCCACTGCGAGATGCAGTGGGCCTCGTCGACGGCCAGCAGCGTGACCTTCATCCGCTCGACGCGCAGCCGGAAGGCGTCGGTCGAGAGCCGCTCGGGGGCGACGTAGAGGAACTTCACGTCGCCGTAGGCGCAGTTGTCCAGCGCAATGTCGATTTGGCGGGGCGAGAGGCCCGAGTGGACCGCCACGGCCGGGATGTGCAGCGCGCGCAGCCGGTCGACCTGGTCCTTCATCAGGGCGATGAGGGGTGTGACGACGATGCAGAGCCCCTGGCGGGCCATCGTCGGGACCTGGTAGGTGAGCGACTTGCCGCCGCCGGTGGGCATCAGCGCGAGCGTATCGCGCCCCTCCAGCACCGAGCGGATAATCTGCTCCTGTACGGGCCGGAAGGCGTCGTAGCCCCAGTATTGCTTCAGGACGGCATGAATGTCGCGAACTTCCATACGTTGCAAAATTAGTGAATCCGCCGCGCAAAAGCAAGCCCCGGACCCCGCCAGGCGGGTCGGTGACGGGCCGAGGGGGCGGGCGGCTTCTGCCGTTTTGTCGCCGGAATTAGGCAAAATCGGAAATAATCACTATCTTTGCTCCGATAGCTTCGAAACAGCGTCGATGAACCCCCGCCGCATCATAGCTCTCCTGCTGCTCGCCCTCTACCTCTTTGCCGTGGGTGGCGAGGCCGCTGCCGCACTCTCGTGCGACTGCGTGCGGCTCCATGCGCATCCCGGCCACGAGCATCCGCACTGCATCTGCTGCGTGCACCACGATGCGGCCTCTGCGGGCGACGCCCTTCATCTGACGGCGCCCTGCTGCGACGACTCGCACAGCACCGAAATAGCACTCTACACGGCCCTCTCGTCGCTGCTCGACAAGGCGGCCCGCCGCGTCGTGCTGGCCCTGCCGCCGACGCTTGCGGCCGAACTGCCGGCCGTGGCCGAGCAGCTGCTCCACCGCTGCGATGCGGCGGAGCGTCCCGACGTGCTGCCCGACGACGGATTGCTCCGTGCGGCGGCTCTTCGGGCTCCTCCCGCCCGGGGCTGACGGCGCCCTCGGAGTGCCCGGGTGCGCCTGCAGGCGGATGTTGTGCGGAGCCCGGCTCCCTCTCCGCCCGCATGCTTCTCTTTATTTCACCCGTTTTTACCAATCATCGATTTACGGACCGGTCTGCCGCCCGTCGGCAGGCCTTTCGAGGAGGGCAAGATGGATTCCCGCCATTGCGAAGAGGTGCTTCTGCACCACGGCATCCGCCCCACGGCGGTGCGCATGCTCGTGCTGGACGCCATGGAGCGTTTCAGCGACACCTTCACGCTGGCCGACCTGGAGGAGGCCACCGACGGCATGGACCGCTCGTCGATTTACCGGACGCTGACGCTCTTCGTGCGGCGCCACCTGCTGCATCTGGTCGAGGATGGCAGCGGCTCGGCCAAGTACTGCGTTTGCCACAACGACCACGCCTGCCGCATCGACGAGATGCACTGCCACTTCCATTGCGAGGCGTGCGGCCGGACCCTCTGTCTGGACCATACGCACATTCCGGTTGTCGCCTATCCGGCCGGCTTCGAGGTCCGTCAAATCGACTACCTGCTCCGGGGACTCTGCCCCGAGTGCAGGGCCAAACGGCGGGGCTGAGCTCCTGTGCAGGGTGCGCATGGAGACAATTGCAACCCGGTTGCAACTCTTTTTTGCCACCTTTGCTCCGTCGAAAAATGAAAAACCCATGAAACGATTCGCTTTATCGATTGCAATTCTTACGCTGTTTGCCGCCGCCTCGCCGCTTCGCGCCCAGGACCTGCGCGGCAAGGTGTGCGATACGGAGGGACAGCCGCTCGTCGGCGCTTCGGTCTACTGGGCCGGAACGACCGTCGGCGCAAGCACCGATGCCGAGGGTGGCTTCCTGGTGCACCGCGTGCGCGGCTACGACCGTCTGGTCGCCTCCTACCTCGGTTACGTCAACGACACGGTCCGCATCGACGACAACCGTGCGGAGCTCAACTTCGCGCTCGAGGCCGAAGGGGTCTCGCTCGACGAGGTGGTCATCGAGGGGAACCAGAGCGGCAACTATGTCAAGCACGACGGCATTGTCAAGAACGAGATGATATCCTTTGCCGGCCTCTGCAAGATGGCCTGCTGCAACCTGGCCGAGTCGTTCGAGAACTCGGCGTCGGTGACCGTAGGCTACAGCGACGCCATCTCGGGCGCGCGGCAAATCAAGATGCTCGGTCTGGCCGGCACCTATACGCAGATTCTCGACGAGAACCGCCCCATCATGCAGGGGCTCAGCGCCCCCTACGGCCTGAGCTATACGCCGGGCATGTGGCTCAACTCGATTCAGGTCTCGAAGGGCGTCGCCTCGGTGACGGCCGGCCATGAGGCCATCACGGGCCAAATCAACCTCGAGCACCGCAAGCCGACCGACGCCGAGCGCCTCTTCGTCAACGTCTACCTCGACGACGAGCTGCGTCCCGAGGCCAACATCACCTCGGCCTTTCCCGTCTCGCGCGACGGAAAGCTGACGAGCATCATCCTGCTCCACGGCTCGGGCGACACCGACGTGCGGCGCATGGACCACAACGACGACGGTTTCCGCGATCTGCCCATCACCAGCCAGTTCAACGTGGCCAACAAGTGGCTCTATGCGGCCGACAACGGCACGCAGATTCGCTGGGGCTGGAAGTTCGTCCAGGAGAACCGCCTGGGCGGCATGCTCGGCTACCGCAATACCGACGCCATGCGCCGGGCGATGGAGGATGACTGGTCGCTGTGGGAGCAGCCCGATGCTGCCGGCAAGCCGCTCTACGGCTCGCACATCCGCAATCGCAACGCCAACGGCTACGTCAAAATCGGCTTGCCGCTCGGCCCGTCGGTCTACGACGAGCAGGAGCAGGACGAGATGCGCTCGAACCTGGCCTTCGTGGCCGACTTCGACCACTTCGACGAGGAGGCCTACTTCGGCCTGAACAACTACTCGGGCAACCAGAACGCGCTCTCGCTCTCGCTCATGTACAACCACTACTTCACCTACCGCTCCTCCATCAACGTCGGCGGTCAGGCCCACCTGAACTACTACCGCGAGTCGCTGCTCAACCCCACGCCCTGGATTGCCGGGACGTCGGCCGGTGACTTCACCTTCCGTACGGAGGGCGAGGCGGGACTCTTCGCCGAGTATACCTACTCCATCAAGGACAAGTTCTCGCTCGTGGCGGGCATTCGCGGCGACTACAACCGCTACTTCGACAACTTCTTCGCCACGCCGCGCGGCCACATCCGCTGGAATATCACCCGCACCACCACGCTGCGCGCCTCGGCCGGTCTGGGTTACCGCACGACCAACATCATCACGGACAACGTCGGCATGCTGGCCACGGGCCGCAAGCTGGTCTTCGACAACGACAACGGCTTCTCGCGCGACTTCAACCGCATGGAGAAGGCGCTGACCTTCGGCGGAAGCCTCACGCAGAGCTTCACGCTGGTGCGCGAGGACGATGCGACGCTGAGCTTCGACTACTTCCGCACGCAGTTCTACAACTCGGTGGTCGTCGACCAGGAGATGGACCCCTCCGCCATCCACATCTACAACACCGACGGCCGCTCCTATACGGATACCTACCAGGTCGACTTCTCGTGGTCGCCCGTCGAGCGGCTCGACATCTTCGCCACGTTCCGCTACACGGACAGCGAGATGACGCTCAACCGCAACCCCCAGGGAACGGAGCACGTGCGCGTCGAGCGGCCGCTCATCAGCCAGTACAAGACGCTGCTCAACATCCAGTACGCCACCAAGTTCCGCCGTTGGGTCTTCGACGTGACGGCCCAGCTGAACGGGCCGAGCCGCGTGCCGCGCTTCGTGGAGAACAACGGCGTCGTGGAGGCCGACTACGGCTACTACTCGCCGCGCTACCCGATTTTCTTCGCACAGGTGACCCGCAAGGTGGGCAAGTTCGACATCTACGTCGGCTGCGAGAACATCGGCGACTACATGCAGCACGACCCGATTCTGAGTGCCGACAACCCCTTCTCGGCGGCCTTCAACTCGATGAACGTCTGGGGTCCGCTCATGGGGCGCAAGTTCTATCTGGGCGTGCGCTTCAACCTCTACTGATACTGATGCGGGGCGCGGGCCGGGCCGGAGCGCTCCGGACGGCCTCCGCGCGCCGGAATGAACGAATACGAGTAAAACTTCAAAAAACAGGAGACAAGATGAAAAAGATGCTGATGATGTGCCTCGTCCTGCTGCTGGGCGTCGGCACCTGCATGGCGGCCAAACCCGCCGCCCAGAAGAAGACGGTGACCACCGTCTTCAAGACCGATGTGGACTGCGAGCACTGCGTGACCCGCATCATGAACAACGTGCCCGTGCTGGGCAAAGGCATCAAGGATGTGCAGGTGGACCTCGCCACGAAGCAGGTTACGGTGGTCTACGACGCCTCGAAGAACGACGTGCAGACGATTGTCAAGGGGCTGGCCTCGCTCAAGGTGAAGGCCGAACCGATGCCCGAGGCCGAAAAGGCCGAGTAGCCTTTCGCGCGCGCTGAAACCGACCGCTGCGGAGCGTTTTCCCCCAAAGGGGGAAGCGCTCCGCTTTTTTGTCCCATGAGGGCCTTCAGACGGCGGCCGGACGGAGCGTCGGCCGGACGATTTTTGCCCGAAGCGTTTGGAAATATGCCGGAAATGGCTACATTTGCCCTGCAAACGGTTCCCGAGAGGCCGCGCCGCCTCGAGGGATTAAAAGGGAATGCCGTGCAATTCGGCAACAGTTCCCGCTGCTGTGAGCTTCGTCCCGGTGGATGCCGGGCTGTCGTCGCGACAATCTTTTGCCACTGACCTTCGGGTTGGGAAGGCGTCGCGTCGGAAGCGAGTCAGAAGACCTGCCTTTGCCTGAATCGAGCGCATGCCTGCGGAGGACGGGCGGGGCGAGGTGGAGGAACTCTTTTCGTTTTACCGTTTCCCCTTTTTTGCATACTCCGAATCTTCCTGCGGGCGGCGCCGATGGTGCGGTGCAACGCCTAACCCTTTAATTGTACAGGATATGAGGAGATTGTTTGTACTCTTGACGGCCGCCTGGGCGGCCCTGCTTCCGACGGCGTGCAGCAAGTCGGATAGTGATGCTCCGCGGCCGCTTCCGGCCAAGGTGACCATCGAAGAGGTGACCCCTGCCCGGCAGGCGGTGAGCTTCACCCTGAAATCGGAACAGGCCGCGCGTGTGGCCTACTGCTGTCTGAGTCAGGGCACCGCGCCCGACGCATCGGCCTGGACGCAACTGGAGAGCCCCGCCGCTTCGGTGACGCTCCGCGTCGAGGGGCTTGACGCCGGCACGGCCTATACGCTTATGGCGCGGGCCGAGAATGCAAAGGGCGAGCCGTGCGAGGCGGTGAGCCGCGATTTCGAGACGCTGCGTCTGCCGGCACTCCAGTTCGGCGAGGTGACCGCCACGGCCGAGGGGGCCGAGGCTTCGGTGACGACCTCCGACGCGCTGCGCCTCTTCTGGGCCTGCCTTCCCGCCGACGGGGGCGAGCCTTCGGAGTTTACCGAGGTGGAGGCTGCGGCCGAGATGAAGCTCGAAATCCGGGGCCTTGCCGCGGCGACCGACTACCGGCTCTACGCCTACGTTGCCGATGCTGAGTCGCGCAGCGAGCTGGCCGTGAAGCCTTTCCGTACGGCCGACCCCTCGTCGGTCGACCTGAGCGCCTCGGGGACGGCCAACTGCTACCTGGTGAGCGAGGCGGGCGTCTACTCCTTTGCGGCCGATGTGCGCGGCAATGGCGTGAGCGCCAATGCCGATGCGGAGAGCAAGCATTTCGACGGGGCCATCCAGCCGGGCGAAGGGTGGAGCGCCGACTGGCTCTGGGCCTCGGCCGAGGGGCTGGTTTCGGGGGTGTCGTTTGACGCCGCCTCGAAACGGATTCGCTTTGAGGCCTCGGCGGGGCGCGGCAATGCGGTGCTGGCCCTCTTCGACAGCGAGCAGCGGGTGGTCTGGAGCTGGCACATCTGGATGACGGAGGACCCCTCGGCCCACCTTATCGAGGGCTCCTCGCCCGAGTATCTCTTCCTCGACCGCAATGTGGGGGCCACCTCGACGGCGGTCGACGACGTGGCGTCGTTCGGCCTCTTCTATCAGTGGGGGCGCAAGGACCCCTTCATCGCGACGTCGCAGCTGGCGAACCCCGACGGCGCGGCCATTCCCGACGGTGAGGCCTTCCAGAGCGCCATCGAGGGGACGTGCGTCTTCAACGCGGCCCATACGACCGGCTGGTCGACGCTGCGCAACGACGATGCCTCCATCGCCTCGGGGCAGTCGGTTGACTATGCGGCGGCCCATCCGATGACCTTCATCACCTACGGGGCGCAGGTCGCCTCGAGCGGTGTCGGGGCGTGGTTCAACGACGACAACGTGCAGTATGCCGAGCTGTGGGGCTACGACTTCATGAAGCGCAACAACCAGAAGACGATGTTCGACCCCTGCCCGCCGGGATACAAGGTGCCGGGTTGGTATCAGGAGGTGATGGCCGACGCCGACAAGACGACGATGGCAGCGGCGGGCGAACATCAGTCGCGCACCTACAAGGGCGGCTACTGGCCGGCGCAGGGCTACCGGATGGATTCGGGCCGGCTGTCGAACGTGGGGCGCTACGGCTACTACTGGTCGGCCTGCTCCTACAACCACAACTATCCGGCGCAGAACTTCAAGGGCTACATGCTCTACTGGTACTCGCGTGCGGTGAGCAACAACAGCGTCCAGAACGAGGCCATCGGCGGCAACATCCGCTGCATCCGCGAGTGACGGGGGTGGGGAGGCGCGCAGCTCCGTGCGGCGCTCCTCCCTCCTGACCTCCGGAACCTTCCTCCGAAGCCGTTTTCCGGAGTCGTTCTCCGGAGTCGTTCTCCGGCTCGGAATATGAACAAGGGGCGTGACCCGTCGGGTCGCGCCCCTTTTGTTTACGTTTTACGGCGAAGTTTCTCGGACAGATTGTCTTTCTGCCGCTTTAATTGTCTATGGGCTCAATAAGGCACTTAAGCATAGTTTAACGCATGCAAGATTCTTATTGTTGGAAATTTATGTGTATCGTTTCTTGCCTGCTTGGACAATAACAGCATGCTCGTATTTTTGATTTTGGTCCTTGTTTTCTGTGAGTGAAACTCCTATGGTTCCTTAAAATCGAACCTTTATATTGTTATTGTGTTGATATAAAGCACTTTATTGTGTTTGTTGTGTGTTTTTTATGCGGGAGACTACGATTCATTTTACATTTAAAGTTGAGTATTTGACGCATCTTGACCGTATGGATTGAACAGACTATTCCATTTGTCTTTGTTGCGTTTTAGTAAAATAGTACTGGCCCTTTCGTCTCCCTGGTGAGTACATCGTGTTCTGAAACTTGCAATATATTTGTCTGAAGTACCGAGTGGAACGCTTCTTACGATTTTAAGGTAGTAAGAGGTCGCATTGCGTTCATATGGAAAGACGCGTAAGGAATAGAAATTTTTCATAATGTTGGTGACACACATATCTCTTTGTCTGCCCCTAACATCCAAAATAACCCATTTGTTATTCTCTCTGGCGACAAAATGGTCTGCTCCATCTCCAAGCACATGAATGATTTGGTGGTATTTGGGAGCTATGATAGGTTTATAGGAACTGCTGTTATCCCATACGTTTTTATTATTGTATGAATGGTAAAATACTCCGTAATGTTCTCCGTCTAATGTATAGATGAAGCTATTGCCACTTCGGTGATAAGCAGATACACGTTTGGGAAGATTGCTGTTCCTGTTTAGCAGATATACACCGGCCTCGGTTTGGGCATATATCCCTCCTTCCATGTCCTTCCCGAGCGAACTGTACGGGTGACCGTCGAGTAGAAATTCACATTTGGAGCTGTATGCATCGTATAGATATTTCTTCCCGTTTGATTTGAGTATGAAAATAGATTCACTCCCTGCTATGTCTGCCAGATTCATAGGTTCGTAGCCATCGTATATCCAATCACTTACATAACTATCTGTCGCTTTGTTAAACAGGGCCCATTTTCCATCTGGAGTCTGTCTATGTAACTCTATGTTGTTATTCAGCGGTATTTTTTCCACGTTCGGCCCACATGAGCAAAATAGGCAGATGCACGATACGATGAAAAAATAATATATTTTATTGCAAGACATGAGGCTGATTTTGATTTAAAAGATTGCTGTTTCGTTTACATTGTGCTGCTTGCCTCTTTAGGTCGTATTGCTATACCGTTGAGGCTACCTTGTATTTCGTCGATTGCGACAAATTCACCATTTTTCCAATAGCCTGCAATGTTTCCCGTGTTGTACCCAGAACAATATATATCACCGTTTAATACTTGGATGTCTTTGACCATTGAATCTTTTGACGTCTCTTCTTCGGTGAGGGGTATGCACTCTCCATTTTTCCAAAAAGCTGCTTGGGTATTGTTTCTGATGCCGGATGTATAGCCGGCGAGATAGCAGTCTGTTCCGGTTGAATATATAGCTTGAATGTCGCTGTTGTAATTATTGGAAAGATTTTTCATCCAGCCGTTTTCCCAATACACGGCCTCAGTCCCGTCGGAGTCCCGATCCCGGTCTATCCATCCTCCTATGTATATGGAGTTGTTTTGATCTATGCTGATGGCTGATGCTGCACCCCATGAATCGTATAATTCGGACTGCTTCCCGTTTATCCAATATCGGGCTACGCAATCGTGTACCGTGAACCATGTATGTCGGATATATTGATTTTTATCATATCCGATTATGTGCAAGTTTCCCTGCCGGTCTATAGCAATATCTTCTGCGGAGGCATCTCCGTCATTGCCCTTTGTTAATTTGTATAGTAAGGTTCCATTTTTCCAGCATTTAGCAATGTCATAACGTACCATATCATAATTAAAACTTGCTATACTGCGATATTTTTTTCTCAGAGGTCCGTCTGCTTCATACCCGATACAATAAATATCGTCATTCACAACGAGTATCTTTTTCGCCGAAGCATTGTACTTGCCGTCGGTTAGATAGACGATTTTCCCATTTTTCCAATATACTGCTATGGTCTTTTCCGACCCTATCGGACAGATGCAACCTGCAACATAGATATCGTTCCCGACTACTTGAATATCATTTGCATATGAGTATCTGTTGTTCCCATTCAAGTCGTAGTGTGTTTCGTTTATACGATAAAAAGCACGGTTAAGATTGTCGTTCCCCGTTTGAATTCCACACATGAAAATATCATTTGTCTCTGGTTTAGAAGAGGTACAACCGGTAATAAAAGAAATAGATGCGAAAGCTGCTAGAGCTATACGTAAGTAAGTATTTTTCATTGGTCTAGTCATTTATGATTCTGTTTGGTTACTCCATCGGACGAATGCGGACCTCGGTGACACCCTCCAACTCGCGGGTGAGCCGGTCGAGGTCGGTCTTCTCGTCCACTTCGCCGTAGTGGTATGGGTAGAAAATCTTCGGACGGATGGCCTTCACCGCCTCGACGGCCTGGTCGACGGTCATCGTGAAGGGCTGGTTGACGGCCAGCAGCGCGATGTCGATGTCGCGGAGCGCCTCCATCTCGGGGGTGTTCTCGCCGTCGCCCGAGACATAGATGCGCGTGCCGCCGATGGTGAGCAGGTAGCCCACATCCTGACGCTCGCGCGGATGGTACTGCTGCCGGTCGGCCGAGGTGTTGTAGGCCGCTACGGCCTCGATGGTGACGTAGTCGCGCGGACGGGCCGTGTCGCCCGGCATCATCACGTGGCAGTCGAAGTCGAAGGCCTCGGCCGTCGTCTTGTCGCAGAGCAGGTCCGTTTCGGGGGTCTCGAGCGCCTCGATGGCCGTGCGGTCGAAGTGGTCGTAGTGGGAGTGGGTCACCAGAATGAGGTCGGCCTTGGGCAGCGTCGCGTAGTCGGCATATTCGCTGACAGGGTCGATGTAGATGTGCTTGCCCGCCACCTCGATGGCCAGCGAGCCGTGTTTGATGAAGGTCATTGTAAATTGGGAACCGTCGCGGGCCGTGAAGGTATCCGTCGGAAATTCGGGGGCGTGCGATGCGCCGCAGCCGAAGAGTGAAAGAAACGACATAAGCAAGAGGGTTTTGCGAATCATTGTATCCTGGATTTAGAGATTCCGGAGTCCAATTTAACGAAAAAAACGAATAATTCCTATCTTTGCAGATGATAAACGTCGGTGCGGTCTCCGATTTTTTTCGGACGTGCGATGCAGTATCGGTCGCTGTGCACCGTTTATCGGGAAACCAAACAGAACAGACCATGCGCAAATTCTACCTTATCTCCCTCGCGGCGGCCGCAGCGCTCTCGCTCACGGGATGCCTCAAGAGCGAAGGCAACGACCTCTTCAAGAAACTGGAGCCCGTGCGCCCCGGTATCGCCATCTACAATGCGGCTCATCCGCAGAACGTGCTCTCGATGCAGTCGGCCGACGCCGCCCTGCGTCTGGCAATGCTGCTGGCCGAAGCCGAAAAGCAGGCGGCCGCTGCCGTCGAGCAGGGGCAGGAGCCGGGAGACCCGTTCGACGTTGAGTATCTGAAGAAGATTCAGGTGAGCGGCGCCAACCTGCAGAGCCTGCTCTTCGGCTACAATACCGAGCTCGAGAAGATTGCCTCGGGCTTCCGCATTCGCTACAACGGCAGCAAGGGGAGCTACGACGCCTACAACCGGACGGGTTCCTACATCGTCATGACGGGGGACCGGCAGCTGGCCGCGACCGATGCCGACAACCTCTGGACCGTCTCCATCGATACGCCGGTTGAGATGACGGCCGGCTCCGACGAGAAGGTAACCTGCGAAGGAGGCTCGACGCGCATCCATGCCGATGCGACGGGCGGCTATGTCATCGAGATGGCTGCCGTGAAGATTTACGAGCAGGAGGCCTATACCTCCGACTGGAGCGGCACCTTCCGCTGGAAGCCCAAGGCGGGGACGCTCTGCTACTCCGACTTTGCCGAGGAGGGCAAGGGCAGCGAGCTGGAGGGCGAGGCTTCGGGCCGCTCGTTCGTGACCTTCAACAACACCACCTCGCTGGCCCTTGAGTATGAAATCATGGGGGGCGAGTGCATCGGCTACAACATCATCAGCGACGGCGTGGAGACCTGCCGCATGCCCGATGCCGGCGACTACGACGCCGCACAGTTCCCTTCGAACGAGGTCTCGGTGGAGTGGGAGCTCCAGGGCAGCTATGCGCTGATTTATACGATTCGCTACAACGGCCACGTCGTGGTGGTCGACTGACCCCCCCCTCCCGCGGAACGTCTGATGCATCCATCGGTGCGGAGCTGAGGCTTCGCACCGTTTTTTTGCCGTTCGGCACGCGGAGATTGCGCCGTGGAGTCGGAAGGGTGGCTTGACCCGTCGGCGGAGACCCGGCCGGGTGTGGGGGAACAGGCGTGGTGCGAGGAGCAGGAACGGAAAGGGAGTGGCGCCCGACGGTAGCCGGAGCAGGAACGGCGAGGAATCGCAGGGCCTGTCGGACCTGCATCGAATGCGGCGGGATGAGTGCGGCGTTTACCTCTTCTGCCCGGCCGGTTCCTCACCTCTTTTGCTGTCAATCTGGCGGACCGAGGGGATGAGGAAGGCGACGATGCCGAGCAGGCAGATGATGCATCCCGAGATGATGAAGGTGGGGCGCAGTCCGACCTGTTCGGCCAGAAATCCGGTGCCCAGCAGTCCGAGCGCTGCCGGCAGCAGGCTGAATCCGTAGTAGAGCGAGAGGACGCGGCCGAGCACCTCGGCGGCAATCCGGTGCTGGACCACGGCGATGAAGGCGGCGCTGAAGACGCTCGAGGTGATGCCCGCCGCCGCGGTGAAGAGCGCGAACCAGACGAATCCCGATGCCGGGAGCAGTCCCGAGCCGAGGAACGAGAGGCCGACGACCAGGTACATTGCATTGATAAGCAGCGCCCGGTTGCGGTGGTAGTTGCGCACCCCCATCAGGGCGCCTCCAGCCAGTGCTCCGGCGCCCCAGACAATCTCGACGAGGCTCATTTCGTAGGTTCCGCCGCCGAAGTGTTCGAGCGTCATGAGCGGGAAGAGCACCCCGACGGGCATGATGAAGAAGAGCACGGCGATGGCCAGCCCGATGAACCACGCCATGCCCCGCACGGCGAAGATGGCCGAAAACCCTTCGCGGAACTCACGCCTCAGGTCGGGCGTCCGTTCCGGACGCTCGGGCTCGGGAATGCGGACCAGCTGCAGCGTCGTGCAGGCGAAGAGCGCTCCGGCCACGTCGAGCATGAGGATGGTGCCCATCCCCGTGAGCGAGATGAGCAGCGCTCCGAGCGCCGGGCCGGCGATGTCCGACACGGCGCTGATGACCTGATTGATGCCGGCGATGCGGGTGAGCTGCGAGCGGGGGGCCAGCAGCGGAATGGAGGCCTGCATGGCGGGCCTGTGGAAGGCCGAGCCGGCCGAACGGCAGGCCAGCAGCAGGTAGATGTGCCACGTGCGGGCCACGCCCAGCCAGAAGAGCAGGGCCAGCAGCAGCGTGCAGAGGGCGATGAACGAGTCGGAGGCAATCATCGTCCGCTTGCGGTTCCAGCGGTCGACGTAGGGGCCGACGAAGATGCCCAGAACCGACTGGGGCAGCATGCCGCAGATGGCGGCCAGCGCCAGCACCTCGGCCGAGCGGGTCTCGATGCTCAGCCAGAAAATCACGGCATATCCGACAATCGAACTGCTGAGCACCGACAGAAACTGTCCGCTCCAGATGATGGCGAATGTCTTTTTCCAGCTTTGTTCCATGCTCAGCGTCGCGTGGGTGCCCGGTCATTGTTCCGGCCGATTGCCGCGCCGGGCTCCATTCAGCCGCTAAATTACGCAAAATTTGCCGAATCTGCTCCATCCGACCCGTCCGAACTTGCTCTGCCGGTTGCCCGGCCGCCCTCTGAGTGAGCATCCCTTATTCGTCGTCAGCAGCCTGCCGACCCTCGTCGCGTGCATTCTTTCTCCGCTGCCGGCGGCCCCTCCTGTTTGTCGGCCCGGCCATTCTGTCCTGCCCGGCCTTGTCCGGCCATTCTGTCCTGCCCGGCCTTGTTCTGCCTGTCCTGCCTGTTCTGCCTGTCCTGCCCGGCCTTGTCCCTGTCTTGTCTGTCCGGCCCGGTCATGTCTGTTTGGCCCGGCCGCCCGCTCCGTCCGCGACAATCCGCAACAAAACAGGGGGCGGATAGTTCCGCCCCCTGTGAGAATGCCTTTGAAGGTCTTTTCCTTCCTGCGGGGATTACTCCATCTCCCACGTGGCGCCCGAGTGCAGCAGGTCGTCCACACAGTGAATCTTGCTCTTGGCCTTCACCTCCTCGACCTGGCGCTCGACGGCAAGGTCGTAGACCGCATCGTCCTCCACCTCGCGGATGACGCCCAGCGCCACCGGATAGTCGGGATACTTCATCGAGGCGAGCATCACGTGAAGCGTCGTGTCGCGCTCGTGGGCGTCGTGCGTCAGCACGTCGTCGAGCGTGTAGCCGTCCTCGCCGACGGTCACCACCTTCAGCTTCATGTTCTCGAAGACGAGACCCTTCTCGCGGTTCGCACCGAAGAGCATCTTCTCGCCATGGCGCAGCGTGATGGTGCGTGCGGCGCGCGTGGCCTTGTCGGCGGCGAAGTCGGCATGGGTCTTGTCGTTGAAGATGACGCAGTTCTGCATCACCTCGATGACCGACATGCCCTTGTGCTTCGCGGCGGAGACCATGCACTCCTTCGAGAGCTGCACCTCCATGTCAATCGAACGGGCGAAGAAGGTTCCCTTGGCGCCGATAACCAGCTCACCGGGGTTGAAGGGCTTCTCGACGGTGCCGTAGGGCGACGTCTTGGTGATTTTGCCCAGCTTCGAAGTGGGGGAGTACTGACCCTTGGTCAGACCGTAGATTTCGTTGTTGAAGAGGATGACGTTGAGGTCCACGTTGCGGCGGATGGCGTGGATGAAGTGGTTGCCGCCGATGGCCAGCGAGTCGCCGTCACCGGTGGTCACCCAGACGTTCAGCCGCGGATTGGCCACCTTGACGCCCGTAGCCACGGCGTTGGCGCGTCCGTGAATCGAGTGGAACCCGAAGGTCTTCATGTAGTAGATGAAGCGCGACGAGCAGCCGATGCCCGAGACGAAGGTGAAGAGGTTGTGGGGCGTGTCGGTCGCATCTGCAATCTCGGGCAGTGCGCGCTGCACGGCGTTCAGGATGGCGTGGTCGCCGCAACCCGGGCACCAGCGTACCTCCTGGTCGCTCTTGAAGTCGGCGGGAGTGTATTTGTAGTCTGCCATGGCTTTACTCTGCTAATAAGGTGTGGAACTTCTCTTTGAGCTCGACGACCGTGAAGGGAAGACCCTCGCACTTGTTGTACTGGTCGTAGTGGAACTCCTGGAAATGCTGGCGCAGGTAGCCGGCGAACTGACCTTCGTTGAGCTCGCAGACGACGATGCGCTTGAAACGGGCGAAGATTTCGCGAACGTTCCGCGGCAGCGGGTTGATGTAGTTGAAGTGGCAGAGCGAGACACTCTTGCCCTCCTCCTGGAGCTGCATGACGGCGCTCTGCAGGTTGCCGCGCGTACCGCCCCAGCCTACGACGAGCAGCTCGCCCTCCTGGGGACCGAGCACCGTCTGGTCGGGAATATCCTCGACCACCTTGGCCACCTTCGCGGCGCGCGTGTTGACCATCTTCTGGTGGTTGGCCGGGTCATGCGAGATGGAGCCCTTCACACTGTCCTTCTCCAGACCGCCGACACGGTGCTCCAGACCCACTTTGCCGGGGAATGCCCAGCCGCGGGCCAGCTTCTCGTTGCGCACGTAGGGCATGAAGCCACCCTCGGGCGCCTTGTCGACGATGGGCGGAACGATGGTCGGGTAGTCCTTCATCGAGGGGATGCGCCACGGCTCCGAACCGTTGGCGATGAAGCCGTCGGTGAGCAGGATGACGGGCGTCATGTGCTCCATGGCGATGCGGCCGGCCTCGAAGGCGAAGTGGAAGCAGTCGCTCGGCGTCGATGCGGCCATGACCACTACGGGGCACTCGCCGTTGCGGCCGTAGAGTGCCTGCACCAGGTCGCTCTGCTCGGTCTTGGTCGGCAGACCCGTCGAGGGGCCGCCGCGCTGTACGTCGACAACCACCAGCGGGAGCTCGGTCATCACGGCCAGACCCAGCGCCTCGCTCTTGAGCGAAAGGCCCGGACCCGACGTGGTCGTGACGGCGAAGTTGCCGGCGAAGGCGGCGCCGATGGCGGTGCAGATGCCGGCGATTTCATCCTCGGCCTGCACGGTCTTCACGCCGAGGTCCTTGCGCTTGGCCAGCTCCTCGAGAATCACCGTGGCGGGGGTGATGGGGTAGGAGCCGCAGAAGAGTGGCAGCCCGGCCTTCTCGGCGGCGGCGCAGAGGCCCCATGCCGTGGCGACGTTGCCTGAGATGGTGCGGTAGGTGCCCTTCTCCAGATGGGCGGGGGGCACGTTGTAGGTATTGGCGAACTGGTGGGTGTTGGCGGCGAAGTTGTACCCGGCATCCATGGCCCGCTTGTTGGCCTCGGCTATGGCGGGGTTCTTCTTGGCGAACTTCGTGTCGAGGTAACGCTTGGCGTAGTCCTCGGGGCGGTTGAACAGATAGAAGCAGATGCCCAGTGCAAACATGTTCTTGCACTTGACAATGGCCTTGTTGTCGAGTCCCGAATCCTTGAGCGCCTCACGCGTCATGGTGGTGATGTCGGGAATCACGACGTTGTATTCGTCGAGCTTGAGTTCGGCCAGCGGGTCGAGCGTTGCGAAGCCGGCCTTCTTGAGATGTTCCTCGGTGATGGAGTCTCCGTCGATGATGACCGTAGCCCCTCTCTTGAGCCATTTGCGGTTGGCCTTGAGCGCCGCGGGGTTCATGGCGACCAAGACGTCGCAGTAGTCGCCGGGGTTGAGTCCGGAGCGGTTGGCGAAGTGCACCTGGAAACCCGATACGCCTGCCACGGTTCCCTGCGGGGCGCGGATTTCGGCGGGATAGTCCGGGAACGTCGAGATGCCGTTGCCCAACAGCGCCGATGTGTCGGAGAAAAGCGTGCCTGTGAGCTGCATGCCGTCGCCCGAATCGCCCGAAAAGCGAATGACGACATCCTGCAACTCGCGCACATTGGTTCTGTCCATGTTTGAGTGGTGTTGGTTTTAGGTTTGGTTTTGTAAACTGTAATACAAATATATAAATTTATTGTTAGATTATTCACAAACCATGAAAAAAATTGACAACCCGTAACCCGACCCCTAAAAAAGAGCTCCGGCCGGGTCTGAAAACCCGGCCGGAGCCGTATTTTGACGAAGAAAGGTCCTGAGCGGCCCCTTCCGCGGGACCTTCTCATCGGGGACGTTCGTGCCTTAGAAGGCGACCTGGTCCTCCGTGGCGCCAACCTTGATGACCACATCGCCGTCAGCCACCAGCGCCTTGCCGAACGAATATCCGCCCATCATGTCGTCGAAGTCGGCCGGATAGACGGTCACCGTATCACCGATTTTAACCCCTACGTAGAAGTTCGAACCCTCGTAGTCGGAGACCGAGAGGTAGAAGGTTGCGCCGCGCTCCATCGTGAAGCCCTCGGCAAAGTCCCAGTCGTAGTTGGTCGAACTGTATACGTCGTAGGTGTCTGCATCGTAGTAGGCAATCACCGAGACGGTCGAACCGGTGCCTATCTGCTCGTAGGTGACCTCCATGCTTACGTCCGAAGCCGGCATGACGAAACTTGCATACGGCAGATTGAGCGTCACGGGCAGGTCGTGCCCCTCGGCGTCGGTCGCCTTGACCGAGGTGATGCGCTCTCCGTCGGGAACGTAGATGGCCATCGAGACCGTCTCACCCTCGGCGTAGAGCGTGCCATCGTCGAACGAGATGTCGTTCTTGGTCGATGCGGTGTACGCTTGGGCCACCTCGACCGATGCGGCGAGTTCGGCGGCGCTTTCGGGAATCAGAATCGCGGCGCGGTACATCTCATAGGCGTAGTGTTTGAAGGTGAAGGTCTCGCCCGAAGCGATGCGGGCCCGCATCGGCTTGTAGCCCTCCTCGGCCGAGGCGAAGAGATAGACCTTCTCGCCCGGAATGCCCTTGTCGGTCGGCACGCCGTAGTAGATGTCGTCGGCATCGTAGAAGGTTGCCTCCGTAATGTGGTCGCTGGGAGTGTAGGCGACCGGAATCTTCTCCTCGAAGTTCAGCGTTACGGTCACATCCTCGGCCGGCATCTTGAAACGGACGTAGACCCGCTCGATGAGCTCCGGTTCGACGCCCTGGGCCGAGATGGCGGCCGATGCGAGGTAGTAGTCCGGCTTGACCCACAGTTCGGCGGTCACCTGCTCGCCGTCAATCGACTCCGCGGGGAGGGTCGACTTTTCGAGGTCGAGGTAGCTCTCCTCGGCATGTTGCCAGGTGATGGTGTGGCGGGCATGCTGCTCGCCGCTGACGCGAAGCGTGACATCGCCCGTCACGTCGGCGTAGTCGGGACGTACGGTCACCTGGTAGACATTTGCGACAAGGGCCGAGCGGGTGAACGAACAGCCGGTCGTTTCGGCGAGCGGCTGCCACTCGCCGTTGCCGATGCGGAATTCGATGCCGGTGATGGTGTAGGCGTCTGTCGTCAGCAGGTAGCAGTCGAAGTAGCGGTACGAGCGGTCTGGGCTTACACCGTAGAGCTTCACGCTCGGATTCTCCTCGAGGAACATCGTGTGGCCGCCGTCGACCATCTGCTGCTGGACGCTGTAGCATGCCACTACTTCGAAGTCCGAATCGGGCACCGTGATGTCGACCGTAAGCGACTGTACGTTCTCATCGCCCGTTGCGGGGAATGTCGGGATGTAGACGGCATCGTTCACGTGGATGTGGATATGCTCCATGTGGGTGGCGCTGAAGCCGGAGGCGAGCGTTTCGCCGGGGGTGAGCGTCAGCGTCAGGGTGGAGCCTGCCTTATAGTGGGTATCTTTGTCAACACCCTCAAGGGTGATGAAGTCGGGGGTAAGGTTGAGCACCTGCGCGGCGGTGCTTCCGGTGGCGCCAGGACCAGGGACTTCGCTCTCGGAGTTGCTGCAGCCGTGCAGAAGGGCAAGGCCTTGCACGAACAGCAGGAGCACAAGGGTCAAGTGGAGTCGGTGTTTCATGACGAATCCTTTTTTGTGTAAAATTTCTGGTATGTATTATGTTTGGGGTTGATGCTACTCCGCGGGGCAGCATGGTGTCAGCCCTCAGTCCGGAACATCGGTGCAAAGATTATTATTAGGGTCTATAATTACTGCAAAGGAGGATGAAAAATAAGTGGTTTTGGATATTTTTCGTCTTTCCCGTCTTTTCGATGTTCAGCTCCTCTCATCATGAGCCTGTTGCCCGTCGAACGGCATGCCCCCGGCTGTCGGACAATGCCGACGGCCGGGGGCCTTCTGTTTTGTCGGTATGGGTGGGGCACTGCCTTGGAGCTCCGATTGCTGAACGGCTCCTGCCGTCAGCGGATGGAGTTCATGCGGATGCTCGCCTTGACCAGCGCAATGGCGCGGATGCGGTCGATGCGCACCTCCTTGTCGGCGTGGTGGGGGTTCTGGCTCACCAGCTTGACATATCCCTCGCGCTCCGACTTCTGGATGTACTTGACGGTGATGTACTCCTCGCCGTCGATGTCAATCGAGAGCAGGTACATGTCGCCCCAGAAGATATCGTTGATGTCGTGCAGCTGCTTGTAGAGCACGATGTCGCCGCTCTTGAGCAGCGGATACATCGAGTCGCCCACCACGTAGATGGCGCCGTCGCACTTCGGCAGGTTGGGGATGTGGATGTAGTTCACGGGCTTGGCCTGCACGTGCTCGGTAAAGAGCGGCACCAGCCCGGCCGTCCCCTCAATCGAGTAGAGCGGCACGCTCTGCAGCGGCAGCGACGAGTCGGTGCGGCGCATGTAGGCCGTCAGGTCGGGCTCGGCGTTGAACATCTCGCCTTTGCCCGTCTCGAGCCATTCGGGGTTGACGTTCAGCTCCTGAACCAGGATGTTCCGGTTTCGCGACGAAAGACGCGTCTTTCCGGTTTCAATCATCGAGAGGGCTGCCTTTCCGATGCCAAGTCGTTGTGCCAGTTGCTCTTGTGTCATGTTCAACGCCTTTCGTATCATTTTTATGCGCTCGTTCATGGCTCTGCGATTGGAAAAAATTATAATAAAAAATTGTATTTTCGAGTATCAATATTCAATTATTGAACTATCTTTGTCTCTGCAAAGTTAAACAATTTATTTCGGTGATGCAAACTCCGCACCGAAAAACCACATTATCCATTTATAAAATGTATACCGTATCGCCTGAACTTTACCGGGAGACGGCTGCGCGCCTCTGCGACGCGCTCGACGGGGGAAACTACTACTCGGGTTCGCTCGAATTTCCTTTCGACGGAATGGAGTGCCGTCTGGTGGCGTCGGTGATTGTCTACCGCTGCCGGGAGGTAGCCCCCGAGGGGCGTACCGAGCCGATTTCCGACCTGGTACCCGTCTGGTGGGAGTTCCACACCGTCGGCGACGAGGGGGAGTGTCTGAACGACTTCTCCTTTGCCGAGATGACGCGCTACCTGCTCTGATGCACGGCGGCGCCTCTGAGGCGCTGGCCTCTCCCACGTTCCGGAATCCATCCCACCTGCGGCGCGGCGCCGCCCTCCGGAACGTTTCAACTCAGGGAATCTCTCGCCGTGGCGCCGCACACCCGGATTCCCGCCCGACACCGTTGCCCGTGCAGCGGTGTTTTTGTACCAACCCCGACCGCGGGGCCCCTCCCCGTAGCGGCGTCTGCGTCCGGACACCCCGTCCGTCGCAGATGCCTCCGGAGGGAGTGCCCCGAACGGGAGGTTCTCTTTCTCACAAATCCCTACACATCATGTCCTTGTCCTTTACCGACTTTGCGCTCGAGGTCTACCCCTTTCTCGAGCTGCAGCCCTTCCACCGGGTCTACTACCGCGTGCTCGAGGCCTTTGCCCGCGGGCGCATCCCGCGACTGATTGTCACCATGCCTCCGCAGCACGGCAAGAGCGTCGGCGCCACGACGCTCCTGCCGGCCTACCTGCTGGGGCTCGACCCCGACCTGCGGGTGGCCATCGCCTCCTATTCCGGCTCGCTGGCCTCGAAGTTCAACCGCCGTGTGCAGCGCATCCTCGAATCGTCGGAGTATGCCGCCCTCTTCCCCGAGACGACTATCAAGCGCGGCACGCGCCCTCCGAGCTACATCCGCACGGCCGACGAGGTGGAAATCATCGGCCGCCGCGGCGGTCTGCTCTCGGTCGGGCGCGAGGGCTCGCTCACGGGCAACCGCGTCGACTGCTTCATCCTCGACGACCTCTACAAGGATGCCATCGAGGCCAACTCGCCCCTCATCCGCGCCAACTGCTGGGAGTGGTACACCTCGGTGGTCCGCACCCGCATGCACAACGCCTCGCGCGAGCTGGTTGTCTTCACCCGCTGGCACGAGGAGGACCTCATCGGCTCGCTCATGCGCCGTGAGCCGGTCGTGCCGCTCGAGCGTTGGGAGCAGCTCGGCTCGGAGGGGGCGCCGGCCTCCGGAACGGCCCCGGAGGGGTGGCTCCACCTCAATTTCGAGGCGCTCAAGTCGTCGTCGCCCACCGAACTCGACCCGCGGCGTCCGGGCGAGGCGCTCTGGCCCGGACAGCACGACGTTGCGCTGCTCGAGGCCAAGCGGCGGCTCGACCCCGTGCAGTTCGAGTGCATGTACCAGGGCCACCCCTCGGCGCGCGAGGGGCTGCTCTACGGCGGAAACTTCGCCGAATACGACGTGCTGCCGCGCGATGTGGTCCGCCGGGGCAACTACACCGACACGGCCGACACGGGCGACGACTACCTCTGCTCGCTCTCCTATGTGGTCGATGTCGACGGGCTGATTTACGTCACCGATGCGGTCTATACACGCGAGCCGATGGAGGTGACCGAGCAGCTTGTGGCCGAGATGCTGCTCCGCTCCGACACGCGCGAGGCGGCCGTCGAGAGCAACAACGGCGGCCGGGGCTTTGCCCGGGCCGTGCAGGCGCGGGTGCCGGGCGTGCGCGTCGAGTGGTTCCACCAGAGCGCCAACAAGGAGGCGCGCATCCTCTCCAATTCGGCTACGGTGCTCCATCTGGTGCGCTTCCCGCGGGGCTGGTCGCTGCGCTGGCCCGAGCTCTACGCCCACCTGACGACCTACCGGCGGAAGTTCCGCGCCAACCGCTGGCACGATGCCGCCGACGTGGTGACGGGACTCGTCGAGCGCGAGGCAACCGGTCGCAGCGGGCGGCTGCGCTATGTGAAAATCGTGTAGCGCCGCGTTCCCCGGCGTTCCGGTCCTCCGCTCCGGGGGCTGTTCGTTATCCCGGCGGCCGTCTTCTGCCGCACCCCGTGCACAGGCACCGGCAGGCTGCAGCCGTTCCGTCCCGTTCCGCTTGCCGCCCCACAGAAGCGAGGAGGCCCGACCTCTATGGCCGGACCCCCTCGCTTTTTGCATGCGGATGCGTCACTTCCCGTTCCAGAGGCAGCGGAGCCGTTCGGGGCGCTGCTGCTCCGGGCGGCGCTGCCAGACCATCGCCAGGTCGTCGGCCGCATTGCCCGAGCCGAAGTCGAAGCCGTCCTTCGTGACGAACTCCACCGGGGTGCGCCCCTCGAAGCCGAAGCGGCCGTAGAAGTCGCGGAGCCACTCCTCGCCCGGCGAGGGGATGAGCAGGGCGGCATCGTCGCCGCGCTCCTCGATGAGCCGCATCGCTTCGCGCATGAGCTCCGTCGCAAGCCCCTCGCCCCGGTGTTCGGGGGCGGTGGCCACGCCGTAGATGTAGGTCGTGCGCCCCAGCTCGCTCTCAAAGGGGAGCAGGTGGAGCATCGCCGCCATGCCTCCGTCGCGCTCGATGCAGAGCATGCGCCGGCGGCTGTAGTAGCGGATGAGGAACGAGTCCACGAACTGCTCCTCGTCGCCGAAGCAGGTTGTCCAGAGACGCTTGCACTCCAGTTCGTCGGGGTGGAGGTGGATGGCCAGATACTTGTGCTGGATGACGACGGGGTGGTACGAGAGCTTGGCGCGGCGCAGCCCCTCGATGCCGAGGTCCTCCTCGCGGTTGATGAGCGTGAAGCGCTCGGGCAGGTGGCGGGCGAAGAGGCAGTTGATGATGGTGAAGGCGCCGTCGTACTCCGTGTCGGCCTTCTCGACATGGGTGTCGAACGTGTGGTCGTTCACGGCCGAGCCGTAGGTGAAGGCCACCATGCGGTCGCCCACATAGATGCAGCCGCCCGTCATGCCCAGCTCGGCGAAGTGGGCGAATCCCCGCTGCATGGCCCGTTGCTCGGCGCAGAGCTCCGAGGTGTGTCCCTCGTGCACCTGCCGCCACTCGCGTTCGAGCTCCATGCAGGCCTGGAACCGGTCGGGCGTGAGCTCCTCGTAGCGGTAGTCGGGGTATTCGGCCGTGAAACGGTTGATGTGGTTGCGTTTGGGCTGGTAGCGGCGCCCCGGCAGGTTGCGCAGGTCGTCGGCCGCATAGACGTAGTCCTCCAGTGCACGGTCCGACTCGAAGGCGAACTGCCCGATGTGCATGTTGCGAATCATGTCGCGCCCCTGGTCCGTGAGCCCGACGATGCGCAGCCGCTGCCCGTGGGCATGAGCATCCTCGCGCAGCGCGGGGATGATGCGGGCGCAGTCGCCCTCGCCGACGGGCTGCATGTAGCCCAGCCGCTCGCCGCCGTCAATCTGGAAGCGAATCACCAGAAAGCCGTCCACCACGGCCCATGCGCTGTGGTAGACCTCCTGCCAGCAGTACATGTTCGAGAACGAGAGGTCGCAGTTGGTGATGTCGGACGACATCGTGAAGCGTTCGATGGTTGCCCGGTCTTCGAGCCGGACGGGTTGAAATTCAATCATCGGTATGAAGCGTGTTGTCCCCGCCGACCGTGTAGTCCTTGCGTTCGATGCGGGTGTAGTATTGTTGAATGAGCGCCTTGAGCTGCGGCAGCAGCGCGGCGGCGTCGGGCGTGTCGCCGGCCGAAGGGATGCAGCCGCTGTCGGTGCGGGGCTCGACCGTGGCCTGCTCCTCGTCGAAGAGCAGTGTGGCGTCGCCCGTCACTGCACGGAAGTTGCCTCCACCGTAGGAGACCGACCAGCGGGGACGCTCCGGCTCGTTGAGCACGTCGCGGCCGAAGGCGAAGTAGGGCTCGCGGTTGCCCAGCAGCCCGAGCAGTGTCGGCATGAGGTCGAGCTGCTGCGCAACCTCGCGGATGGTGCCGCGCAGCGCGCCGTCGGGCGTGTAGATGAAGCCCATGATGCGCATGTTGCCGGGGAAGGCGAGGCTCTCCTCGGCGAACTTCTCGGAGGAGACGTGGTCGGCCGTGAAGACGAAAATCGTGCGGCGGAACCACTCCTCGTCCTTATAGCGTTCGAAGAAGCGGCGGAAGGCCATGTCGTCGTAGGCAACCCCCTTGTGGATGCGGGTGTAGCCCTCGGGAAGCGAGTCGGCGTACTCTTCGGGCACGACGAAGGGGTGGTGCGACGAGAGGGTGAAGAGCGTGGCGAAGAAGGGCTCGCGCGTGCGGCCCAGCTCCTCGCCCGTGAAGCGCAGGAAGGGCTCGTCCCAGATGCCCCAGTATCCGTCGAAATCCCCCTTGCCGTGGGCCGCCTCGTAATCCTCGCGGCTGACAAGCCGCTCGACGCCGGCCGAGCGGGCGTAGGCCCCGAAGCCCATCGAACCGTGCTCCGAGCCGCAGAAGAAGAGCGTCTCGTAGCCCCGGTCGGAGAGCATGGCGGGCAGCTGGCGGCTGCGGCCCAGCGCCTGGGGCATCAGCACGAAGGGGGTCTTGAACGAGGGGATGCTTCCCAGCACCGAGGGGAGCGCCTGGATGGAGCGGGTGCCGTTGGCGTAGAAGCGTTCGAAGCACAACCCCTCGCGCATGAGCGAATCAAGGAAGGGGGTGAAGCCCTGCTCCGCACGGCCGGCATAGAGCTCGGGCATGAGGTGGGCCGAGTGCTCGGCCGACATGCTCTCCATGACGAAGAGCACCACGTTGCGTCCCGCGAGGTCGACGGCCGCCGAGTCGGCGGGCATGTGGAGCGGTGTGAAGAGGCTGTCGAGCTCCTCCGCGGCGTAGTACTTGCGGTAGGAGACCTTCGCGCTGCTGCCCGCCGTGCGGAGGATGCAGAAGGGGTTGCTCAGGATGAGGTTGGCCTTGCCGCTGTCGGGGGTGTAGAGCGTGGCGTTGGAGAGGGTGATGGGACGCGTCATGCGGGTCATGCCGCCGCGCATGCCGGCGATGGAGAGCGCCGCGCCGAGGGTCAGCAGCAGCGTGCCGCCTGCATAGTAGCTCCAGCCGTCGCGCAGCAGGCTCTCTTCGCGCGCCTTGCGGCGGTAGCCCCATGCAAGCAGGGCGATGAGGCCCGCGGCGACGAGCGCCAGGTACCAGTTCTCACCCAGGAACTTCACAACCAGCTGCGCCGAGTTGTCGTTGTCGGCGAAGAAGAGCTCCTCGGCCGTGAAGCGCTTCTGCGTGTAGCGGAAGTAGACGCAGTCGGCCATGTTGACCGCCACCACCAGCAGCGCACCCACCGCCAAGTAGTAGCCGTAGCGCAGGTTGCGCCACCAGCCCCGCTCGCGCAGACGGCGCGGAAGGGGCAGCAGCGAGAGGAGGATGAAGAGCCCCTCGGCGTAGACAATCGAGGCCGTGTCGAACTTCAGCGCCCCCTGCAGGAGCTGTCCCGCCTCGTGCCACGAGAGCGCGCCCAGCAGTTCGTAGTTGTAGAGGTAGAAGACCATGCGGCAGAGCATCAGCACCACATAGAGCAGCACGATGCGCCAGAGAAGCAGGAAAAGCGGGGTATGGAGCAGTCGTTTCACGGGCGTTGGATTTGGGTGTATGGTTGCCCGGGCGGGCGTCGGGCGCCCCTCGGGCGGGAAGCAGGCCGGGCTCCCTTCCGCAGCGGGCCCGGGTCGGCTTCCGGCTGCAAATTTAATGGTTTCGGCGGATGGTGCAACTCCGCAGCCGCCTCTTTTGTCCGAAAAATAGGCGCAGCATCCGCTTGCAGCGGGCTTTTCGACCGCTTTCGGTAGCAGGGCCGGACCAATTTGTACTTCCGGACCACTTCGTAGGGGCCACGGCGCGGAAGCCGGTCCTTCGCCGCTCCGGTCGGTGCTTCATGCACCCGGCTTCGTGTGTGCGGTTTCGTGCGTCCGGCTTGATGCGTCCGTCCGGATTTTGGTGTGCGCAGCTGCATTTTTCTACTTCAGCCCACCCATCCGATGCGAACGGCCGCCGTCCTCGGCTCATGGAGTCGGTGACGGCGGCCGTCGGTCGTCTCTTTTTCGGATGTCAGGGTCGGATGTCTGCCGGGCGGCTATTCGCACGCCTTGAGCGACATGTCGAGCGACTTGATTTGGTGGGTCAGCGCCCCAACCGAGATGAAGTCCACGCCGCACTCGGCATAGGCGCGCATCGTCTCGAGGGTGATGCCTCCGCTCGACTCCGTCTCGCAGCGGCCCGCCACCTTTTCAACCGCCTTGCGTGTCATCTCGGGGGTGAAGTTGTCGAACATGATGCGGTCGACGCCTCCGGCGGCAAAGACCTCGTCGATATCCTCCAGCGAGCGCACCTCGCACTCGATGGGGAGCTGCTTGCCCTTGGCGTGCAGGTATTCGCGGGCGCCGTGGATGGCCTTCCGGATGCCGCCGGCGAAGTCGATGTGGTTGTCCTTGAGCAGAATCATGTCGAAGAGCCCCATGCGGTGGTTCTCGCCGCCGCCCAGCTTGACGGCCATCTTGTCCAGCACGCGCATGCCCGGCGTGGTCTTGCGCGTGTCGAGAATGCGGGTGTGCAGCCCCTCGAGGTGCTTCACGTAGAAGGCCGTCTGGGTTGCCACGCCGCTCATGCGCTGCATGATGTTGAGCACGATGCGCTCGGCCTGAAGCAGCGAGCGTACGCGGCCGGAGACGTAGAAGGCGACATCGCCCGGCTGGACGTGGTCGCCGTCGTTGAGTTTCTGCTCGAACCGCATCTCGGGGTCGAGCCGGTCGAACACCATTTGGGCCACCTCGATGCCGGCGATGACGCCCTCCTGCTTGCAGAGCAGGCGCATGCGTCCGTGCGCGTCGGCCGGGATGCAGCAGAGCGACGTGTGGTCACCGTCGCCGATGTCTTCTTTGATGCAGAGCTCGATGAGCTCCTTGACGAAAGGTATGTATTCGGGTTTCATGCGGCAAAGGTACGAAAAAATATTTATTTCGGTCCAATCAGGCGTCCTTCGTAGGCAACCTGCCAGCGTCCGGCCACGGTGAAGCTCATGCGGCAGTCGATGTCGTCGATACGCCCCTCGAACTGCGTGATGCGGAGCTCCTCGTCGGGACGGTAGGTGGCCCCGCCGCCCACCTCGTTGGGCTGTAGCACCTCGGGAATGACCTCCTCCAGCGCAAAGCTGAGCGAGCGGTCGCCCGTGGGGGTGTATCCGACGTTGCGGAGCCGCATCTCGCTGCCCCATGTTCCGGCCTCGAGGCGGAAGCGGTGGAGGTAGAGCGTGAAGTCGTAGAGCCCGGCCAGTTCGATGTATCCCTCCCGGTTGGTGTAGCTCTCGCCGCTCTGCGTGTCGCGGACCGTCGTCGTGCCGTAGAAGTGGAGGTTGGTTCCCGTCAGGTGTCCCTCCTCCAGATAGGGGTTCCCGCCCAGATAGACATATCCGTAGGGAAGCCCCGAGTCGTCGTCGCTGCAGGAGGCCAGCATGGTGAGTGCACCGGTCAGAAGCAGCAGTCGTTTGAAGATGGTTGCAAACATGGTTGTCGTAATGATGGGGGTTGGTGTTTGTGTTGATACGGAGCGCCCGGCGGCTACTTGGTGCCCGTGTAGCTGAGGCTGTAGCCCATGCACTCGAAGGTGAGCGTGAGCCGCTCGGCGGTTGCCGTGCCGCGCAGCGCGGTGATTTTGCGCTCCTCCATCGGGCGTTCGCCGTAGTAGGGGACTACTTCGTCGGCCGAGAGGGTGGCCGTATCGCCCGACGAGGTGTAGCCGATGCCCGGCAGCGTCATGTCGATGGCCATCGGCATGCCCGGGAACTGCATGTCGTAAATCCACAGCGTCAGCGTGTTGTCCTCCGTCGAGCTCTTCAGCTCGAACGAGACGTTCTCGTAGGTGTAGCTCTGCGAGGGGTCGGCCAGCAGATGCATGTTGAGGGTTCCCCGGTAGCCGATTTGGGTCTTGAACGAGATTTCGTCCTCCGTGTTGCAGGCGGCTGCCACGAAGAGGCAGGCAAGGAGTGCAAACAGTTTTTTCATCGTTGTCTGAATGTGTTTGGATTAGTCTTTTCTAAAGGTTGATGTTGAGCGTTATGCCGAAGGTGCGCGGACGTCCCCGCTGCACGAAGTCGTTGCCGATGGAGCGGAAGTAGAAGACGTCGTAGCGCGTATCGGCGAGGTTGCGGCCCCAGAGGTCGAGCGAGAAGTGGCGCTGCTCGAAGCGCACCGAGGCTCCCGTCAGCAGGTAGAACGACTGCCGGAGCGAGTTCTGCTCGTTCCAGGCAATCGGTCCCGTGCCGCGCAGGTCGGCCTGCAGGACGATGCGCTCGAGCCAGCGCAGGCCGACGGGAATCTCCCACGAGGCGAGGGCCGAGAAGGTGTGCTCCGGGGCGTAGGGGATGCGCTTCCCGGCGTAGTCCTCGATGCCGTTGTTGTACTCCACGAAGCGGGCGTCGGTGTATCCGTAGGCGACGTTGAGCTCCACGTTGCGGTGGGGCACCGCCTGCAGGGCCACCTCGGCGCCGAGGCTGCGCGTGCGGCCGGCATTGGTCATCATGCGCCCCGTGGTGCTCCCCTCGGGGAAGACGGTCAGCTGCTGGTCGCGGCAGTCAATCCAGAAGAGGGCGAAGTCGCCCCGTATGGCACCCTCGAGGCAGGAGAAGTGGCCCCCGACCTCGTAGTTCCAGCTGTACTCGGGGTCGTAGCCCACCACCTTGCGGATGTCGTACTGCGTGCCGACGTGGAAGTACTCCTTCATGATTTGCTGCTGCAGCACGTCGGAGAACATCTGCGTGTTGAAGCCGCCGGCCTTGTAGCCCTTGGCGACCGAGAGGTAGAGGTTGCGGTTCTCGTCGAAGGAGTAGGTGACCGTCACCTTGGGCAGCAGCTCGGTGAAGAGGTCGCGCAGCGTGCCCCGCGTGTCGATTTTTATGGGCGTGGTGGCCACCAGCTCGCGGTTGCCCTCCTCGTCGGTCCGGTAAGTCTTGCACCCCGTGTCGGTGAAGTTGCGGTAGCGCAGCGTGGCGTGCTCATAGTCGAAGCGCAGCCCCGCCGTGAAGCGCCAGCGCCCCGTGCGGTACTCCGACTCGTGGTAGAGTGCGGCGCCGAGCGTCGGCATGCGGAAGGTGCTCCCCAGCACGAAGTTGTCGTCGTCCCAGACGTCGACATAGTCGGGATTCACCTGGTTGATATGCTTGAGAATCAGTTCGTCGATTCCATACTGCTTGAACCTCACGGGGGCGTCCATCACCCCGTGGCGGTAGAATCCGAAGGCGCCGAACAGCCAGCGGTAGTTCCCCTTGCCCCGCTTGCGGATGACGATGTCCTCGGTCAGCGTGTGCTCCGTGCGGGCCTGCCGCAGCGTGAAGTAGGAGAGGGGCAGGAAGTCCTGGTCGAGTATCATCTCGTCGTCGGAGTACTGGTAGCTCGTAATCGAGGCGAGCGTGAAGCGTTCGCCCTCGTAGCGGACGGTCAGTCCGTCGCTCAGCAGCGTGCGGCGGTAGGACGAGGGGTCGTTGTAGCTGATTTCGCCCGGGCGGATGACGCTCTGGCCGTCGACCTTAATCTCTTCGCCGACGTAGGCGTAGGGATAGCCTCCCTGGCGGAGCACCGAGACGGCGAAGGTGTTGTCAATCTGCCAGCGCGAGCCGCTGCGCCACTGCAGGCGCCACCGTCCGCCGGCGTTGCGCTCCCAGTCGCACAGCTTGCCCGTCGAGCGGTTCTCGAAGAGGCCGTCGCTGTGGCTGTAGTAGCCCGTCACGGAGAGCCCCAGCCCTTCGCGCAGCTTCTGATAGGCCGCCGCGCGCAGCTTGAGGGTGTTGCCGCTGCCGTACTCCATGCCGAGGCGGATGCCCTCGTAGGTGAGCGGCGAGAGCGTGTAGACGTTGATTACGCCCCCCATCGTGTTGCGGCCGTAGAGGGTCGACTGCGGGCCGCGCAGCACCTCGATGCGCTCGATGTCGGCCAGCTCCGTATCGTAGTTGTCCTTGTTGAGTACCGGGACGTTGTCGACGTTGAGCCCCATGACGGGCTGGTCGATGCGGGCGCCGAGGCCGCGGACGTAAATCGACGAGGTCATGCGCGAGCCGTAGTCGGGGATGTGGAGGTTGGGGACGATGAGCGAGGCATCCTTCAGGGCGTCGACGTGGCGCCGTTCGAGCATCCGCTCGCCCAGAATCGACGAGGCGACGGGCTCGCTGCGCAGCATGAGCCCCTGCTTGATGGCCGTCACCTGGACGCGGTCGACCTGAATCACCGTGTCGGCGAGCAGGTCGCTCTCTTCGGTCGCGGCCTTGTCGCGGGGCCGCGGCAGTGCACGAAGCCCCTCCGCCGGGAGGGCGGCGGCAATGGCCGAAAGCAGCAGAAGCGGGATGTGGCGCAGGCGCGGTTTCACGGGTGCATGGTTCGAATCGGGTGCAAAGTAAGGGCTTTTCGCGCGAAAATGCAATCCTAATTTATGAGGAGCGGCCCCGTGAGCGCTCCGCTCAGAGTTCGTCGGCCTCGACATAGCCCCGCGTGACGGCGTAGAGCGTCAGCCCCGAGACGGAGCGGATGCCGAGCTTCTCCATCAGGTTGCGGCGGTGCGAGATGACCGTCGTCAGCCCGATGCCGAGCCGCTGGGCAATCTCCTTGTTGATGTGTCCGCGGGCGATGAGGGCCAGCACCTCCGCCTCGCGGGCCGAGAGCACGGGCCCCTGTGCGGCGGAGGCGTCGGGCGCCGGGTCGTGGGCGTCGTGGTGGACGCTGCGGTGCATGTGCATGATGTCGCGCACGAGCTCCTCCTCGCTGCGGAGGATGTTCAGGCGGCGCATGTCGGCCAGCTCGGGGGGAACCGACCCTCCGGCGAGCAGAATCACCCGCCGGCGGTAGGGGCGGAAGAGGGCGCTGTGGCGCACGAAGAGCGGCGCGGCGGTGAAGAAGTGGAAGTAGCGCTCCATGCCGCTCTCCTCGAGCGCATGCACGTCGTTGAAGACCTCGACCTCGGCCATCGGGATGATTTTCTCGAGAATCGACTTCATGCCCAGCGCCGTGAGAATGCTGGGGGCGATGACGGCTATGGCGGGGCGGCGCTCCATCATTATTCGTGGTGGTAGGGTTCGTTGTTGAGGATGGTGAAGGCGCGGTAGAGCTGTTCGGCGAAGAGCGCCCGCACAATCTGGTGCGAGAAGGTCATCTTCGAGAGCGACAGGCGCGCATCGGCCCGCGCGTAGACCGCCTCCGAGAAGCCGTAGGGACCGCCGATGACCAGCACGAGCCGCTTCATGCCGCTGTTCATCCGCTTCTGGAGCCATGCGGCGAACTCCACCGAGCGGTATTCGGTGCCGTGCTCGTCGAGCAGCGCCACGTAGTCGCCCTCGGTCAGCTGACGGAGGATGGCCTCACCCTCGGCCGTGCGCTGCTGCTTCTCGGAGAGGCTGCGCGTGTTGCGCACGTCGGGCAGCACCGTGAAGCGGAAGCGGCAGTAGAAGTCGATGCGCCGGGCGTACTGCTCGACCAGCGCGGCGACCTCCTTCGAATCGGTCTTGCCGATGACTATGAGTTCGATGGTCACTTTTCGAATTTTCGGATGTGGGGTGGCAGTGTGGCAGTGTGACGGTGTGACGGTGTGACGGTGCGGCGGTGTGCCGGCAGCCGGCCTCAGAGGTCGCTGTTCCACTCGCCGTCGGCATCCTCGTAGATGACCGGGCGCGACTTCTCGACCGACTTGAGCCACTCGTAGGCCTTGTACATGTTGTAGCCGTTGCCCGAGGGGGCGCCCAGCGCAAAGGCCACCACGCAGGTGAAGTTGCGCGAGCGGTAGTACATCGCCTTCACCCGTTCGAGGTACTCGTCGGCCAGCTGCGGGTCGTTCGACGGCGTCCCTCCGACGGTGCGGTCCCCGCGCCGCTCGGGTGCCGAGATGGCGGCGCGGTCGATGACGTAGAGTCCCGTCTCGTCGCACAGGGCGTAGAACCACGCCGGCTGCGGACAGTCGGGGCAGACGGTGTTGTAGCCCTGCCCCTTCAGGCGGAGCAGTTCGCGGCGCGTCGCGGTGGGGTCGGTCCCGGCATTGCAGCGCACGCGCTTGAGCGTGAGCTCCTTGCCCAGCCGCATCAGCTTGCCGTCGCGCAGCTCCGTCTTGCCGAAGCCGATTTTCATCGGCATGTACTCCTTGTAGACGCCGTCGCGCCGCGTGAAGAGCATCACCTTGTAGAGCGGGACGCTTTTGGCGCCGCCCTCCCACTTGTTGGCGAAGGTGCCGTAGATATAGGGGTCGAAGCGCACGGTGTCGGTCGAGCGGCCGGGGATGGTCACCTCGGTCATGTTGAACTCGAGCAGCTTGCCCTGGGGCGAGTAGATGTCGTAGCCGACGGTCACCGGCTCGTCGTAGTTGTAGGAGTTCTGGGCCACGATGTCGAGCCGCAGCACGCCGAAGTCGCGCCCCTCGGGGTCGGGTTCGAGCGAGATGGTGAAGTCGCGAATCGAGCGCTTGTTCTGCATGTAGAGGTAGCTCCCGGCAAAGGGCTCGCGGGGCGTCGCCTCGGGATCGATGGCCGACCGCCCGGTGTTGTCCAGTTCGAGCAGCAGCGAGTTCTCTCCTTCGCGGATGTAGGGTGTCAGGGCGTACTCGGCCGGCGTGACGGGGTCGGCGCAGAGGGCCACCTCTTCGCCGTTGAGCGTCAGGCGGTAGGGCCGCCCCGCATTTTCGATGTGGAGGTAGACGTTGCCGTCGGTCCAGGCGTAGGGAATCTCGAGGCTCTGGCCGGCGATGAGCACCTCGCCCTCGGAGACGAGCATCCGGGGCTTGAACTCCCGGTAGGCCTCCACTCCGGCGCGGTTGCGCGCCTCGGCGTCGTGGCGCGTGTCGTAGGGGATGACCTCGGTGCGGTAGATGCGCCCCGCCTGCTGGGCCTGGAGGGCTCCCGTGCAGCAGAGGGCGGCAAGAAGAAGTATCGTCTGCTTCATTTCGGTTCGGATGATGTCAGATGCGGACAAAGGTACTTTTTATTTTGAGAAATCACAAATAATCGATACCTTTGTCAATTCGAAAAGCAAACGGAAAACAACAGAATCACGATATGAAAACACAGAGAATCGCTGAAATACTCAAGGCGGCAGCCGTCGATACGGACGTGGTCGTCAAGGGTTGGGTGCGCACCAAGCGCGGCAACAAGAACGTGGCCTTCATCGCCATGAACGACGGCTCGTGTCTGTCGAGCATCCAGGTGGTGGTTGACCTTGCGAAATTCTCCGACGAGGAGCTCAAGCCCATCACCACGGGCGCCTGCATCCGTGTGGACGGCCGTCTGGTCGCCTCGCCCGGCTCGGGTCAGGGCGTCGAGGTGCAGGCCTCGAAAATCGAGATATACGGCACGGCCGACCCCGATACCTACCCGCTCCAGAAGAAAGGCCACTCGCTCGAGTTCCTGCGCGACATCGCCTACCTGCGTCCGCGCACCAACACCTTCGGCGCCGTACTGCGCATCCGCCACGCCATGGCCTACGCCATCCACGAGTACTTCAACAGCCACGGATTCTACTACTTCCACACCCCCATCATCACCGCTTCGGACTGCGAGGGTGCCGGTGCGATGTTCCAGGTGACGACGCTCGACATCGCCAATCCGCCCCGCACGGAGGATGGCAAGGTGGACTATACGAAGGACTTCTTCGGCAAGTCGTGCAACCTGACCGTCTCGGGTCAGCTCGAAGGCGAGCTGGGCGCCCTCTCGCTGGGCCGCATCTACACCTTCGGCCCCACGTTCCGTGCCGAGAACTCCAACACGCCGCGCCACGCCTCGGAGTTCTGGATGATTGAGCCCGAGGCCGCCTTCTACGACCTGGAGGACAACATGGAGCTGGCCGAGGACTTCCTCAAGTACCTCATCCAGTATGCGCTGGACCACTGCATGGAGGACCTCGAGTTCATGAACAAGATGTGGGACAAGGGGCTGCTCGACCGGCTCCGTTTCGTGCTCCACAACGACTTCAAGCGTCTGGACTACACCGAGGGCATCGAGATTCTGAAGGCTTCGGGCCGCAAGTTCGAATTCCCGTGCGACTGGGGCTGCGACCTGCAGTCGGAGCACGAGCGCTACCTGGTCGAGGAGCACTTCAAGCGTCCGGTCATCCTGATTAACTACCCGAAGGACATCAAGGCCTTCTACATGAAGCAGAACGACGACGGCAAGACGGTGCGCGCCATGGACGTCCTCTTCCCGGGCATCGGCGAGATTATCGGCGGCTCGGAGCGTGAGGCCGACTACGAGAAACTCAACCGCCGCGTCAAGGAGCTGGGCATGAACGAGCGCGAGTTGTGGTGGTACCTCGACACGCGCCGCTGGGGCTCGGCACCTCACTCGGGCTTCGGTCTGGGCTTCGACCGCCTGCTGCTCTTCGTCACGGGCATGACCAACATCCGCGACGTGCAGCCCTTCCCGCGTACGCCGCAGCACGCCGATTTCTGATTGTTTCCGTGCAGAGCCTGCCGGCGGGGCTTCGGCCCCGCGCGGCTTGATTTCGGGGTGCAGACCCGAACCGTGAGACCCGAACAAACCCGAAAATGAAGGAGCCAAATGAGAAGCTGATTCTTAATTTGGATTCGATATGGCAATAACACAGAAACAGGTCCTTTCGCTTCAGCAGAAGCTCTCGCCCCAGCAGATTCAGACCATCAAGCTGCTGGAGCTTCCCGCCATGCAGCTCGAGCAGCGCATCAAGCAGGAAATCGAGAACAACATCGTGCTGGAGGAGGACGAACGTACGCCCGAAGAGGAGGAGCCCCAGCAGATTTCGGTCGACGAATACCTGCGCGAGGACGAGACGCCCTCCTACAAGAGCCGCATCAACAACTATTCGAAGGACGACAAGCAGCGTCCGGTGATTCTCTCCGAGGGGCGTTCGCTGCAGGAGTACCTGGTCGAGCAGCTCGGCTACCGCAACCTCTCGGAGCGGGAGATGCGGCTGGCCACCTACCTGGTGGGGAGCATCGACGAGGACGGCTACCTGCGTCGGGAGCTGGATGCCATCGCCGACGACATCGCCTTCACGCTGGGCATCGAGACCACGGCGGAGGAGCTCGAACGGCTGCTCGACGTCATCCACGACCTGGAGCCTGCCGGCATCGGCGCCCGCAACCTGCGCGAGTGCCTGCTGCTGCAGATGGGGCAGCTGCCGATGAACACGCCGGCGCGCCGTCTTGCGCGCCGCATCCTGACCGACTACTTCGACGAGTTCGTCAAGAAGCACTACGAGAAGCTGATTTCCCGCCTGCAGGTGAGCGAGGAGGAGTTCCGCGATGCCATCGCCGAAATCCGCCGCCTGACCCCCAAGCCGGGCAACCTCTACGCCGAGGGGGGAACCGATACGACCCCCTACATCGTTCCGGACTTCATCCTCGACTACCACGACGGGCGCTTCGACCTCTCGCTCAACTCGAGCAACATCCCCGAGGTGCGCATCAACCGCCGCTATGCGGAGATGCTCCGCGACATGGTGGCCCCCGACGGCACGGTCAAGGCAGAGGACCGCGAGGCGCTGCAGTTCGTCAAGAGCAAAATCGACTCGGCCAAGTGGTTCATCTCGGCCATCAAGCAGCGCCACGATACGCTCATGCGGACGATGCAGACCATACTCGACTACCAGAAGGAGTACTTCAAGGATGGCGACAAGTCGAAGCTGCGGCCGATGATTCTCAAGGATATTGCCGACCGCACGGGGCTCGACGTCTCGACCATCTCGCGCGTGGTCAACAGCAAGTATGTCCAGACGCAGTTTGGCATCATCCTGCTCAAGTCGCTCTTCTCGGAGGCGATGCAGACCGAGAGCGGCGAGGAGGTTTCGAGCTACGAAATCAAGAACATCCTCCAGCAGTGCATCGACGAGGAGGACAAGCGTCACCCGCTGACCGACGAGACGCTGATGGATATCCTCAATTCGAAGGGATACCGCATCGCCCGCCGTACGGTGGCCAAATACCGCGAGATGCTCAACATCCCCGTCGCACGGCTGCGCAAACAGATATAGGCTGCGCGGACCGTCGCTCCGGCCGACCCGGTTTGCGGCGGGGCGGATGCTCCGGCCGAAGAGCGGAGCAACGGCTTCGGCACCGCGCCTTTGTAAAATTTGTAACGGATGAATTACCGCAAGATATCCCAGGGGCTTTCGTGGGCGCTGCACCCCTTTCTGCTGCCGCTCTACGTCATGGCGCTGCTGCTGACGATGACCACCTTTGCGCGCTATCCCCTCGATGTGAAACTCTACCTGTTGTGGGTCGTCGTGCTCTACGCACTGGTGATTCCGCTGCTGGTGCTCGCCCTGCTGCGCTCGCTGGGGCGCCTGTCGGACTGGCGGGTCGACCGCCGCGAGGAGCGTACGCTGCCGCTGGTGGCAGGCCTCTGCTGTTACCTGCTCTGCGCCTACACGCTTTCGCGCATTCCCGCGGCCGACTTCCTGCGCAAGTTCATGCTGGCGGCCGCCTGCTGCGAGGGGATGTGCCTCGTCGTCTCGCACTACTGGAAAATCAGCCTCCACCTGACGGGCATGGGTGCCGTCGTGGCATTGCTGGTGCTGATGAACGTCGCCGGCGTGGGCAACATGATGGTGCCGCTCTCGGTGGCCATCCTCTGCGCCGGGGCCCTCGCCTCGGCCCGCCTCTACCTGGGCAGCCACAACGGCTGGCAGGTGTTGGCCGGATTTGCCGGCGGCTTCTGCATCGCAACCCTCGCCGTGCTCTTCCTCTGAGCCGGCGCCGAGCAGGTTTGCATCAAACGAGCGGAGCTCTTCCCGCATGGGGAGGAGCTCCGCTCGTTTCGTTCTGTCCGGCCGCAGCCGCCCGCTCTACTTGGAGAAGGCGAAGCCGATGTAGACGTTCTCGTAGTTCTCGAGCAGCTTGGTGACCGACGAGAGGGCCTGAATCTTCTGCCCGAGGCTCTCAATCAGCTCGACGAGCTTCGTGGCGGGGAAGACCAGCTGCAGCTCCGTGCCGCTCAGATAGGCGCGGCCCGGGATGCTCCCCAGCGGAATCTTGCCCGTCGAGACCTGCAGCGCCAGTTCGTGCGTCGAGGCGTCGAAGGTGTAGCTGCCCGCAAGCTCGTGCGACCCCAGCTGGGCCGTGAAGGTTCCGTCTCCGGCGAAGTCGAACGAGCAGGCCCCCTCGCGGATGCCTACCAGCTCGTAGCCCTTCACAAGCTGCTTGGTGACGGTCGATTCGATGGCTGCGCCGCCCAGCTGGCTGGTGAGGTTCTCGCCCTCGAACTTGATGCCCGGACCGGTGTAGCGCCACGCCCCGACGATGGCCACCTCGGTCAACTTGCCGCCTGTCGCCTCGTCGGCAGCCGAAGTCACCACCTTCTTGAGGGCATCTTTCCAGTCCTGTGCCTGCACCTGGGCGCCCCAAAGTAGGAGCCCCAGCGTGAGGAGCAGTGTCATGTGTTTCATCATTCTGTCGTTTTTCATCTTTTTTCTCTTGTTCGGGGCAAGCCGGCAGCGGCTGTCCCGGTTATTGCCTCCGGGCCCGCTCAGAGTTCCTCCAGCTCGCGGAGCCACAGCGCCGCCGAGGCGTCGGAGGGCATGCGCCAGTCGCCGCGCGGCGAGAGCGAGACGGAGCCCACCTTCGGGCCGTCGGGCATGGCCGAGCGCTTGAACTGCTGTGCGAAGAAGCGGCGGAAGAAGACCCGGAGCCACTTGACAATCGTCTCGCGGTCGTAGCTTCCGGCGAAGGCCTGCTCAGCCAGGAAGGCGATTTTCGCCGGCCGGAACCCCGCCCGCACGAAGTTGTAGAGGAAGAAGTCGTGCAGCTCGTAGGGGCCCACCAGGTCCTCGGTCTTCTGGGCGATGTTGCCCTCGCGGTCGGCGGGCAGCAGCTCGGGGCTCACCGGCGTGTCGATGATGTCGAGCAGCGTGGCGCGCGTCGCCCCGTCGCGCTCGGTGTCGGCGGCCCAGCGGACCAGATGGCGCACCAGCGTTTTGGGCACCGAGGCGTTGACGCCGTACATCGACATCTGGTCGCCGTTGTAGGTGGCCCAGCCCAGCGCCAGCTCCGAGAGGTCGCCCGTGCCGATGACCAGTCCCCCCTCCATGTTGGCCACATCCATCAGAATCTGGGTCCGTTCGCGTGCCTGGGCGTTCTCGTATGCGGCCGAGCGGTCGCTCTCCGGAAGCCCTATGTCGCGGAAGTGCTGCAGGCAGGCGTCGCGGATGGGTATCTCGCGCACCGTCACGCCCAGCCCCTCCATGAGCTTCAGCGCATTGCGGTAGGTGCGGTCCGTGGTACCGAAGCCCGGCATCGTGATGCCCAGGATGCCCCGGCGGTCGAGCCCCAGCTTGTCGAACGTGCGGACGGTGACCAGCAGCGCCAGCGTAGAGTCCAGACCGCCCGAGATGCCCACTACCGCGCAGCGGCAGCCCGTGTGGGCCAGCCGGCGCGCCAGGCCGTGCGACTGAATCTGGAAAATCTCCTCGCACCGTTCGCTGCGGTGCGCCTCGTCGGCCGGAACGAAGGGCATGGGGTCCACCCTCCGGTCGAGTGCCGAGGCCTTCAGCGCGTCGGGCAGCTCCATCTCAATCACGGTGCTCTCGCCCGCCTCCTCGCGCATCCGGAACGAGGTGTTCCGCCGCCGCTCGAACTCCAGCCGCTCGATGTCGACGTCGGCCACCGTCAGCTGCTCGTCGAGCGAGAAGCGGGCGGCCTGGGCCAGCATCGTGCCGTTCTCGGCGATGAGTCCGTTGCCGGCGAAGACCAGGTCGGTCGACGACTCGCCGAATCCGGCCGAGCAGTAGACGTAGGCCGTATGGGTGCGGGCCGACTGCTGAGCGACCAGCTCCCGCAGATAGGCGTGCTTGCCCACCCCCTCGGGCGAGGCCGAGAGGTTGAAGATGAGCTTTGCACCGTTGAGTGCCAGCCGCGACGAGGGGGGCGATGCCACCCAGAGGTCCTCGCAGATTTCGATGCCGAACTCGGCGCCGTTCACCGCAAAGGTGAGCTCCGTGCCGAAGTCGGCCTCCTGACCCGCCGCCGTGATGCGCTCCTCCTCGATGCCGGCCCCCGAGGCGAACCAGCGCGCCTCGTAGAATTCGGCATAGTTGGGGATGTAGCTCTTGGGCACCACGCCGAGCAGGCGCCCCTGGGCCACAACCGCCGCGCAGTTGTAGAGCCGGTCCTCGTGCCGCAGCGGAAGACCGACGATGAGTGCGAGCGGCAACTTGCGCGTCTGGCGCATAATCTCGCCCAGCGCCTCGTCCGCCGCATCGAGCAGCGCGGGCTGCAGGAAGAGGTCGGCGCAGGTGTAGCCCGTGACGGCCAGTTCGGGGAAGGCGACCAGTTCGACGCCCCGCCGTGCGGCCTGCTGCGCCAGCGCCACGATGCGCTCGGCATTGCGCGCGCAGTCGGCCACCGCAACCTGCGGCACCGCCGCCGCAACCTTTACAAATCCGTAGTTGTCCATCGTTTTCAGAGTTGGGCGCCATGCGCTATTCGGCCCACAGGTGGGCCAGGTTGATGACCACCTGCATGGCCTTGTGCATCGTGGTGAGCGAGCAGTACTCGAACTTGCCGTGGAAGTTCATGCCTCCCGTGAAGAGGTTGGGACAGGGCAGACCCATGAACGAGAGCCGCGCGCCGTCCGTGCCGCCGCGGATGGGCCGCACAATCGGCTTCACGTCGGCCTCGCGCATCGCCTCGAGCGCCTTGTCGATGAGTTGCGGATGGGGCTCGACCATCTTGCGCATGTTGAAGTACTGGTCCTTGAGCGTGAGCGTCAGCACCTCCTGCCCGTACTTCTTCTTGAGCAGGTCGACGCACGCCCACATGTAGACCTTCTTCTGTTCGAAGAGGTCGGCGTCGTGGTCGCGGATGATGTAGCTCACCGAGGCGTGCTCCACCGTGCCGTTCACCCCGACGCAGTGGTAGAAGCCCTCGTACCCGTCGGTATACTGCGGGCGCTGTTCGGCGGGCAGCAGCGTCTGCAGTTCGCACGCCACGTCGAGCGCGTTAATCATCTTCCCCTTGGCATAGCCCGGGTGGACGTTGCGCCCCTGGATTTCGATTTTGGCGCTCGCGGCGTTGAAGTTCTCATACTCGAGCTCGCCCTCCATGCCGCCGTCGACCGTATAGGCGAAGTCGGCACCGAAGGCCTCCACGTCGAAGAAGTCCACGCCGCGTCCCACCTCCTCGTCGGGGGTGAAGCCGATGCGGATTTTGCCGTGCCGGAGCTCTGGGTGGGCGAGCAGGTACTCGGCCGCGCTCATGATTTCGGCCACACCCGCCTTGTCGTCGGCCCCCAGCAGCGTCGTGCCGTCGGTGTGGATGAGCGTGTGGCCCTTGAAGAAGCTCAGCTCGGGGAAGTCCTTGACGGTCATCGTCAGGTGGCCGTTGAGGAAGATGTCGCCGCCGTCGTACTCCTCGATGATGCGGGGCTTAATGTCCCGGCCGCTCATGTCGGGCGAGGTGTCCACGTGGGCGATGAAGCCGATGACGGGGGCGTTCTCGCACCCGGGCGTGGCCGGAATGGTGCCCATCACGTAGCCGTAGCGGTCCATCGTGACGTCGGTCATGCCGAGCGTCCGCATCTCGTCGGCCAGCGCCGCAAGCAGCACCTTCTGCTTTTCGGTCGAGGGGAAGGTATTGCTCTGCTCCGACGACTGCGTGTCGTAGGAGACATACTTCAGAAATCGGTCCTTGAGTTCCATATCTTTTTTCGGTCGTTTTTTTAGGGGGTTCTTGAAATCAATTGCAAGGTTGTTTCTATGTCGCTACTCCTCCTTGCGGGCGCGGAGCGTGTGCCACGAGAAGTAGCCAATCAGCACGAGGTACATCACCAGTCCGGTCCACTCGGCGGCGTTCGACGAGGCCCAGTCCGAGAGGAACCAGTCTACCTCGCAGAACTTCAGAATGGCGCTCACCACGCCCATCAGCGCACCGCCGGCGATGAAGCCCGAGGCGATGAGCGTACCGCGGTCCATGCGCGCCTTGTTGAGTGCCTGGTCCTTCGAGCGTGTCGAGACGTACCAGGAGACCAGACCGCCGACCACCAGCGGGGCGTTGAGCTCCATGGGGATGAACATACCCAGGGCGAAGGCCAGGGCCGGCACGCCGATGGCCGTCAGCACGAGCGCCAGCGCCGCGCCGCAGAAGTAGAGCATCCAGGGGGTCTGTCCGCCGGTCATCAGCGGCTGGATGACGGCCGCCATGGCGTTGGCCTGCGGAGCAACGAGCGCCCCCTCGCCGACGAAGCCGTAGGACTTGTTGAGGACAATCATCACGCCGGCAACCGTTGCGGCCGAGACGAACGTGCCCAGGAACTTCCAGGTCTCCTGCTTGCGGGGCGTCGTGCCCAGCCAGTAGCCGATTTTGAGGTCGGTGATGAAGCCGCCGGCCATCGAGAGGGCCGTGCAGACCACGCCGCCGATAATCAGCGCGGCGGTCATGCCCGTCGTGCCGTTCAGACCCACCGCCACGAGCACCAGCGACGAGAGAATCAGCGTCATGAGCGTCATGCCCGAGACGGGGTTCGACCCCACGATGGCGATGGCGTTGGCCGCTACGGTGGTGAAGAGGAACGAGATGACGAAGACGATGAGAATCGCCGTGACGGACTGTACCCAGCCGTCGAGCAGCCCGAAGTGGAAGAAGACGAAGACGCAGACGAGCGTGGCGATGAGCAGCGAGAGGATGCGCTTCATCGTGATGTCGCGCTGCGTGCGCTCGGTGGTGTCGGCCCCCTTCTTGCCGCCGCCCAGCTCCGAGACGGCCAGACCGACGGCCTGGCGGATGATGCGCGACTGGCGGACGATGCCGATGATGCCCGCCATGGCGATGCCGCCGATGCCGATGGGCTTGCCCATGTAGGTGTAGAGGTTCTCGGCCGTGAAGAGCTGCTGCGGGTCATCCAGCAGCCCCTGGTTCGTCACGCCCAGCAGCGCGGCCAGCGCGGCGGGGTCGAGCGCTTCGGTGAGCGAGCCGACGAGCGGCACGATGAGGAACCATACGAGGCACGAGCCGGCCGTGATGATGAGCGCATACTTGAGTCCGATGATGTAGCCCAGACCCAGCACGGCGGCCGAGGTGTTCAGTCCGAAGACCACCTTGAACTTGTCGGCGAGCGTCTCGCCCCAGGCGCAGATGCGCGTCAAGACGGCGTCGGTCCAGAGTCCGAAGGTGCCGACCACGAAGTCGTAGAGACCGCCGACCAGACCCGCCACGGCGAGCAGCTTGGCCTGGTTGCCCCCCTTCTCGCCCGAGATGAGCACCTCGGTGGTTGCCGTGGCCTCGGGGAAGGGGTATTTGCCGTGCATCTCCTTGACGAAGTACTTGCGGAAGGGAATCATGAGCAGGATGCCCAGCATGCCGCCGAAGAGCGACGAGAGGAAAACCTGCCAGAAGGCGGCGTCGAGCCCCAGGATGTAGAGCGCCGGGAGGGTGAAGATGGCTCCGGCGACAACGACGCCCGACGAGGCGCCGATGGACTGGATGATGACGTTCTGGCCCAGCATGTTCTTCTTGCCCAGCACGGTGCCCATGCCCACGGCGATGATGGCAATCGGGATGGCGGCCTCGAAGACCTGGCCCACGCGCAGCCCCAGATAGGCAGCGGCGGCCGAGAAGATGATGGCCATGGCGACGCCCATGAGCACCGAGTAGGGGGTGACTTCAATCGGGGCGGGCGAGGCCGGCATGACGGGAGTGTACTCCTCGCCGCGTTTGAGTTCGCGGTAGGCGTTCTCGGGAAGCGATGTTTTGGGTGTTTCCTGGTTCATGTCAAGGTATGCTTTGAAACGTTGGTTCGATGGGGTGTTCGGCGGGGTGTCGTGCAGCTGCTTGCGAGCCGTTCGTAAGGGCTTGGCCGACGGTCGGACCTGTTGCCGCGTCCGGGGCCTCGCGTCCGGGGCCTGCCGGTCGCTTGCCGCCTCTGCCGCCGGTTACCGCCGCGGGGCGGTGTCGTGGTCGGAGAGCTGTCGGTCGGAGGGGCGCCTGCTGATGTTGGTCGGAGGGGGCCTGCCGCGACTGGCAGAATGCCCGCTTCGAAGTCCGGGAGGCGGGGACCGCTACCGGTTGTCGCCGCTGCCCGAGATGAGGTGGCGCTGCATGCGCGAGCGGAGCTTCTCGACGTTCATGCGGGCAACCTCGTCGAGGTCGTAGCCCAAATCGCGCGAGAGGGTGGCGCAGTACCACAGCACGTCGCCAATCTCCTTGACGATTTCGAGCCGCTTCTCGTCGGTGAACTCCTCGTGACCGTCGCGGATGACCTTCTTCACCTTGTCGGCCACTTCGCCCGCCTCGCCCGTCAGGCCGAGCGTCGGGTAGATGATTTTGCGGTTCTCGGGATATATCGCCGTCTCGAGGGCGTGCTGCTGGTATTCGTTGAGTGTCATAATCGGGTGGAAATTTTGGTAAGTCTGTGCAAAAATAGCAAAATATTTGGTAAACGTGCGGCCAAGGCCCCGTTTCTCGGAGGCTCCCGGGCCTTTTCTCCGGCAACGGGCTCCTGCGGCAGCGTGCGGCCCCGGGCGGTGGGGTGTGGCGGTCGGGACGGGTGTAGCGGCGGGGGGCCGGTAGCCTCCGGAGCGGTTACAGCCCGCCGAGAAACTCCGTGATGGCCTGCACAAGTCCCGGGGCGAGGGGCAGCGTCGGGTCGCCATAGGCCGTGCGCATCTGTCCTTCGAGCGTCGTCTCGTCGCACGCCTTGAGCGTGTGCGCCATCTTCGGGATGACGCGGAGCGGGGCGTCGCGGCGCACCGCGGCGAGCTCCTCGGCATGGAATGCGGGAACCTGCAGGTCGTTGTCGCCGGCTGCAATCAGCACCGGGACCTTGACCTTAAGGAGCTCCTGCTGCGGGTCGTAGCGCATCTGCGAGATGATGAAGGGCTGCACGTCCGTGTTGAAAAGCGCCTGGAACTGGGGGTGGTAGGCCATGTCGACCCGCTCTCCCCGCTTGAGTGCCCCGATTATCTGCATCGCTTCGAAGTAGAGCTCCATGTGCGCCGGAACGAGTTGCCCGGCCAGTTGCAGGCGGAGCACCTTGTCGAGCGGGTAGCCGGTGCCGCAGAGTGAGACGACGCCCGCAACGGCCGGCGAACGCTGTGCGGCGACCAGTGCGATGAGCGCCCCTTCGCTGTGACCTGCGAGCACCACGCGTTGGAAGCCCTCCTTCGAGAGAAGGTCGGCCAGCGCCACGGCATCGTCGATGTACTGGTCGAAGGTGAGCTCCCGCAGCTGCGTCGGGTCGTCGAGCTGGCTCGAACCGATGGCCCGCTTGTCGTAGCGCAGCACGGCGTAGCCCGCTGCCGTCAGCTCCTCGGCCAGCAGGCGGTAGGCGTCGCAGCGGATGCCCAGCCGGTTGTTGCCGTCGCGGTCCGTGGGGCCCGAGCCGGCAATCAGCAGCAGGGCGGTCTGCGCGCCCCCGGCGGGTACGGTCAGCGTGCCGTGGAGTTTGCCGAAGTCGCGTTCGCACTCCACCTGACGCGATTCGTATGCGGCGCCGTATGCCGTGTCGTGCGCTGCGGCTTCCGGCGCTGCGCCGCTTGTCTGTGCTGCGGTCCGGAGCGTCGGTGTGGCCGTCAGCAGGATGCAGAGCGAGAGCAGCAGTCGTTTCATAGTCTTTCAGAGTTTGTCGATGATGTGTTCCAACCCGATGCCGTGCGAGGCCTTGACCAGTACGAGGGCATTCCCGACCGGGTGGCGCTCCAGTTCGGCGGCCAGCTCCGTGCGCGAGGGGTAGAATTCGGCGCGCCGTGCCACCTCGCTTCCGGCGCAGGCCCGGGCGAACTCGCCGCCGACGAGCATCAGCCGCGCCGCAGGGTCGCCGGCGGCCAGCGCGGCGATGGCGCGGTGCTCCTCCTCGGACCAGGCCCCCAGTTCGAGCATGTCGCCCAGAATGAAGATGCGCTGCGTGCGCCCGTCGAGCGGCTCGCCGAGGAAGTTCTCCACCGAGGCGTGCATGCTCGAGGGGTTGGCATTGTAGCAGTCGACGATGAGCGTGTTGCGCCCCGTTACGACCCGCTGCGAACGGTTGTTGTCGGGACGGTAGCCGGCAATCGCCGCGCGAATCCGCTCCTCGGGAACCCCGAAATAGCGTCCCACAGCCGCTGCAGCGGCGATGTTGGCCCGGTTGTAGGCCCCCTCCAGATGGCTCTCAATCCCGTCGGCGCCGTCGAGCGGGCAGCGGACGCTCTTCAGAGCGGGCCGTTCGGCGGCCATCTCGCCGAGCGTCGGGTCGGCTTCGGGCACGAAGGCCGTACCGCCGTGGGCGGCGAGGTAGTCGTAGAGCTCGCCCTTGCCGCGGCGCACCCCCTCGGGACCGCCGAAGCCGTCGAGGTGGGCCCGGCCGATGTTGGTGATGAGCCCGTAGTCGGGCTCGGCAATCGAGGCCAGCAGGGCGATTTCGCCGCAGGCGCTCGCCCCCATCTCCACCACGCCGAACTGCGTCGAGGCATCCATCGCCAGCAGCGTCAGCGGCACGCCGATGTGGTTGTTCAGATTGCCCTGCGTGGCGCGGAGCACGAAGCGCTCGGAGAGCACGCGGGCGACGAGCTCCTTGGTCGTCGTCTTGCCGTTGCTGCCCGTGATGGCCAGGATTGGAATGGCCAGTGCGCGGCGGTGTTCGCGGGCCAGCGCCTGGAGCGTCGCGAGCACGTCGTCGACGAGGATACACCCCTCGCCGGCTGCCGACGGGTCGTCGACAACGGCCCGCACGGCCCCCTTTTCGAGGGCCTCGGCGGCAAAGCGGTTGCCGTCGAACGAAGTGCCCTTCAGGGCGAAGAAGAGCGAGTCGGGCAGTATCCGCCGCGAGTCGGTCGAGATGTGCGGATGCTGCCGGTAGATGGCGTAGAGTTCCTGAATGTTCATGTGCTGTCTCTGTTCGAATCGGTTCTGGGGGGCCGGGGCCGGGCGTGTCGCGCCGGACTTCTGTCCCCGATTGTGCAAAAGACCCGCACCGGCGCAGCGGTACGGGTCCCGTTGGGGTCGGCGGCGGTCAGATGTGCCGGTCGCCGTTGTGGAACTTCACCTCGTCGATGAACTTGCGGATGTTCTGCTCCTCGGCGCGCGGACAAATCATCAGCACGTCCTCCGTGTCGACGACGATGTACTCCTTCAGGCCGCTGATGACGGCAATCTTCTCCTTGGGCAGCGAGACGATGCAGCTGCGCGTGTCGTAGAGGTAGCACCCTTCATCCGGCGCGGCGTTGGCGTAGCGGTCCTTGCGCGAGTGCTGGTAGACCGAGCCCCAGGTTCCCACGTCGCTCCAGCCGAAGTCGCCGCGGTGGACATATACGTTGTCGGCCTTCTCCATCACGCCGTAGTCGATTGAGACGGCGCGGCACTCCGAAAAGACAATCTCCAGGGCCGTGCGCTCGGCGTCGGTCCCCAGTGCCGGCATGGCGCCGTTGAACAGGGCGTGCAGCTCGGGCAGATAGCGGCGGAAGGCCTCGATGATGGTGCTCACCTTCCAGACGAAGATGCCCGAGTTCCAGAGAAACTCGCCGCACTGGAGGAAGGTCTGCGCCAGCTCCAGACCGGGCTTCTCGGTGAAGCTCTTCACCTTGCTGATGGCCCGCTCGTCCGAGACCTGGATGTATCCGTAGCCCGTTTCGGGGCGGGTGGGGGTGATGCCGATGGTCAGCAGCGCGTCGTGCTCCGAGGCGAACGAGGCGCAGTCCGTGACGATGCGTCGGAACTCCTCCTCGTTGAGAATCAGATGGTCCGACGGGGTGACAATCATCTCGGCCTCGGGGTCGCGCTTGAGCAGCGTATAGGCCGCATAGGCGATGCAGGGGGCCGTGTTGCGGCCGATGGGCTCGCAGAGCACCTGCCGCTCGTCGAGCTCGGGCAGATGCTGCAGCACCAGCTCCTTGTAGCGGCGGTTGGTCACCACCAGAAAATTCCCGGCGGGAATCATCGGCGCGAAGCGCTCGTAGGTCTGGCGGATGAACGATTTCCCGGTGCCGAGTATGTCGAGAAACTGTTTGGGCATGGCCTGACGGCTCTTGGGCCAGAAGCGCGTACCGATGCCGCCCGCCATGATTACACAATATTTCTTGCTCTCCATAAGTTATATTATAGCGTGTTCAGCAAGACAAAGATAAAAATATTTTGTAACTTTGCCGCCCATGCAGTATAAATTATTTCTTCGCGATGAAGATTAAACTCTTTACGGTTCCCAACCTGCTGACGCTCTCCAACCTGCTCTGCGGAGCGTTCGCATCGTTGGCGGCGCTGGTCTACGGCAGCCTCGAATGGGCCTTCTGGCTCATTGTCCTGGCCGCCGTCTTCGACTTCTTCGACGGCTTCGTGGCGCGGTTGCTCAAGTGCCCCTCGGCAATCGGCGTCGAGCTCGATTCGCTGGCCGACATGGTCTCCTTCGGATTCGCCCCCTCGGCCGTGGTCTACGCGATGACCGTCGGCGGGATGGCGGAGGGAACCCCCGTGTGGATTCGCCTTGTGGCAACCTTCGTATGCTTCGTCATGGCGGCCTTCTCGGCGCTGCGGCTGGCCAAGTTCAACATCGACGAGACGCAGCACACCGAATTCTGCGGACTGCCCACCCCGGCCAACGCCCTCTTCTTCTCCTCGCTGGGATTCATCGGCGTGCGTACGGGGCTCGATTTCGGCGGCTGGCCGCTGCTCATCGTCGTGGTGGCGATGTCGTGGCTGCTCGTCTCGCCCGTGAGGATGTTCGCCCTCAAGTTCCGGGGCTTCGGCTGGCGCGGCAACCAAATCCGCTACCTCTTCCTGCTGCTCTGCGTGGCGGTGATTGCCTCGCTGAGAATCTATGCCATTCCGGTCATCATCCTGCTCTACATCCTCATCTCGGCCATCCGCTGGGGGATGCAGGCCAACCGCGGCGGGCAGGAGCCGGCGGAGGCGCAGGCGGCCGAAGAGCGCACGGATGAGGAGGCGCGGAGCGCCTCGGACGATGCTCCGAAAGTGGAGTAACCATCCATCCGGCAGCGCGCGGAACCCTCTGCCCGTGAGCGGTTCACGTCGGGCGGCGGAATGCCGGATTTGAATATTTAAAAAATTTTTAATTACCTTTGCGGCGCAAAACCGCTCCTGAACGTATGAATCGGTGGTCGAACAAAATCTTCTGGGCGCTTCTGACCGGGCTGCTCCTTGTCGTGTGGCCCCAAGGCGGTTCCGCTCAGGGATTGGACGCTCGGGCGCTCATGCGTGCGCAGCAGAACGGGCAGTCGGGGGCGCTCTACGGCGGCAACCCCTACGAGAACATGAATGGCGAGGAGGGCGAAGGCCAGCAGCAACAGGATACCACCAAGAAGGAGCGCAAAATCCGCAAGCCGCTCGAGAGCTACTTCTTCGACGACTCGACGCGGGCGCGTCCGAACTTCATGTGGCACATCAGCCGCGACTACAACCGCGTGCAGCTGCGTGATATCGACACCACGCTTGCGGACTATCGCATCGACTACCCCTTCTACCGCCACGGGGTGGGAGACATGGCGCAGGGAGGTCTGGGCCAGACGTCGCAGCCGCTCAACTACTTCGACCGGCCGCAGGAGTTCAACTTCACCTTTGCGGCGCCATACTACGCCTACCTCTACGACATGGAGAACGTGCCGTTCTACAATACGAAGAAGCCGATGATTCGCCTCTCGTACCTCGAATCGGGTCAGAAGAAGTACCGCGAGGAGAACTTCGACATCATGCATGCGGCACAGATATCGCCGTCGACGGGCTTCAACGTCGACTACAAGGCGCGCGGAACGCGGGGCAAGTACATCTGGTCGTCGACCAAGAACCACAACTTAGCCCTGGCGTTCAACCATACGGGCAAACGCTACTCGGTGCATGCCGGTTACATCAACAACCACATCGAGCAGCAGGAGAACGGCGGCGTGGTTGGCAAATGGGCCATTGCCGACACCACGTTCGAGATGCCGTCGGGCGTTCCGATGAAGCTGGCGGATGCCGAGGCGAAAAACCTCTACCGCAACAACGCCTTCTTCATCACGCAGTCGTACGGCATCCCGCTCCAGCGGGTCACCGAGGAGGACTACTCGATAGCCGGACTTTCGGCCGTCTACATCGGGCACTCCTTCGAGTACAACTCGTGGAGCAAGGTCTATACCGACATCCGGGCACCCTATACCGACGAACGCGGTTCGCGGAACCCGGATACCGGGGAGTGGATTCCGACCGAGGGTTACTACTACGACAACTGGTACCTCAATCCCACCGAGTCGCGCGACTCGACCTACGAGCGCGTGATATCGAACCGCCTCTTCGTGCAGGCGCAGCCGTGGGACCGCAACGGCGTGGTGGGAACCATCGACGGAGGTGTGGGACTCGACCTGCACACCTATGCGCAGTTTGACCCGGAGGATTTCCTCTCGGGCAAGTACTCTACGGTCAAGAAGACCAGTTTTTTCGCCTACGGCTCGGTGGGCGGCAAAATCAAACGGTATGTCGACTGGGATGCGAACGTGAAGTTCTACCCGTCGGGATACAGAGGCGGAGACCTGACGCTGGGGGCTCACCTGGCGTTGATGGGGACGCTCCGCGGCCATCCCCTGATTCTCGAGGGACGCTTCTCGATGGAGCGGCGTTCGCCCAGCTACTGGGAGGAGAATCTGTGCTCGAACCACTACATGTGGTCCGCTCCTTTGGACAAGGAGACTGAAACTCGATTCGAGGTGAAATTCTCGCTGCCCGACTATGCCTTCGAGGTGGAGGCGTGGCAGGGTGTCGTAACCGACAAAATCTACTACGGGAACGACCGCCTGGTGGCGCAGCATTCGGGGAGTGTAAGCCTCACGAGTGTGTACGCTCGCAAGGATTTCCGCTTAGGCGGACTTCATCTGGACAACAGGGTATTGTTGCAGTGGAGTACGAATCAAGAAGTTGTACCCGTTCCGCTTCTCAGCGCCTACCTCTCGTACTACTACGAGTTCTGGGCCGTGCGCAACGTATTGCGCCTGCAGTTCGGACTGGACGGGCATTACCATACGCGGTACTATGCCCCCGGCTACAATCCGGCACTGTCGGTGTTCTACAACCAGCGGGAGACCGAGGTGGGGAACTATCCCTACGTCGACCTTTTCCTGATGGCCAAGTGGAAGAGAATGAGGATTTTCCTCAAATACCAGCATCTGAACAAGGGGCTGTTCGGCAATGGCGAGTACTTCTCGCTGGCCGACTACCCGCTCAATCCGGGCATGTTCAAAATCGGTATCTCGTGGGGGTTCTATGATTAGCGTACTGTTCTGCACGGTGTAAGCTGCCCGCAAAACAGTGATGTATGCTGAAAAAGACAGTTTTAACCTTTTCGTTCTTAACCTTAATTACTACCTTTTACGGCTTCAATGCCCGCATGAGCGTTCCGATGGACGGAACGCAGCAGTCGGACGAGACGGTGGACTCCGCGACGGCCTCCCCCTATCTCGACGACGCACCGGTAATCTCGGCCTACGATGGCCTGATTCGCTCCATCAGCGAGCGTGAGGGCAACGATTGGCGGCTGATGAGTGCCATAGCCTACCACGAATCGCGCTTTACGCCCGATATCGTGTCGCGCAGCGGAGCGCGCGGTCTGATGCAGATTATGCCCTCCGTAGCGCGTCAGTTCGACGTTCCGGTCGAGCAGATTGCCGACCCCGAGACGAACGTCTGGCTGGCCAACCGACTGATGTCGACGATTCAGTCGATGCTCCGCTTCCCGCAGGGAACTTCGGAAAAGGACCGGATGAGCATCGTGCTGGCCTGCTACAACGGCGGAATCGGTCATGTGAACGATGCCCGCCGACTCGCGCGGCTCAACGGCGAGAATCCCAATTCATGGGAGGTCGTTTCGCGCTACCTTGAGCTCAAGGCGCAGCCCGAGTACTATGAGAACGACGCCGTCAAGTGCGGCAAGTTCACGGGTGTCGCGCAGACGAGAGCCTATGTCAACGACGTAATCGGTCGTTACGATACATATTGCCGTCTTGCCCGCCGTTAGCGGCGTGCGAGGGGCATAACCCGGGAGGGACTCCGCTTCTGTCAGGATGCAGAGTCCCTCTTTTTTGTGCCTGTTCCTCCCGCTGTCTTCCCGCCTTCTTTTCGCCTTTTCCCTTGCTTCGCTTCCTGCAACCCTTTGCCCGTTCTCAGCCTCTTTTTCCGCACGGGTTTCTTCCGCCGAGCCTTTTCTGCCGGGTTCCTTCCGCCGTCTCTGCTCTCTTCACCCTCTTTTCTTCCGTTTTCAGCCTGTTTTTGCCCGTGCAGACCAGCCCTCCCCCATGTCGCCTCTTCGGCCCTCAGAGGCAAGAAAAAGCCCGGTGACCGTCGGGTCACCGGGCTCGGTATGGCTGCGGCCTCAGGCCGCATCAGTCGTAGATGAGTTCGAAGTCGTCCACCCACAGTTCGCTCTTGTCGCAGCCGGTGAAGTAGTCGCCCCAGCGCGACGACGAGCAGACGATGAGGATGTGGGTCGGCACGCGGTCCGTCGAGGTGTACTCAATCGGGATGGTGAACTCGGTCCATTCGTCGATGTTCTCCACCATCACCTTCTCGCCGTAGCCCACTACGTCGGGCCCCTGCGCATTGAAGAACGAACTCTTGTCACCCGTGTAGACGGCAATCGGAACGTCGTTCGTACCGTAGAAGTCGCGCGTGATGTAGTCGACCCAGACACCGTACTTCTCGGGGGTCCACGTACCCAGCGCGATGTAGATGATGCCGTTGTCGTCGGTCACACCCTGCTGGATGTCCACACCGACCGGAACGCTGCCCACGCGGTTGATTTTGCCCCCCTTGAACTTCACCCATCCGTGGAGTGCCGTCGGACGGTAGCCGCACGGGCGGCCGAATCCCACCACGCCGTTGGTTCCCTTCGTGGCGAAGTACTCGCCCGTGAAGAGGTTTCCGGCCGCGAACTTCAGCACCACCCACTTCGAGGTGAGGTGTGCCGAGCGGGTGCCCGTCGAACCGGGCCGCGGGTCGTTCTCGGGAATCGAGATGTTGTCCGACTCGCTGAGTGTCGTCGAACCCTTGTTGCCCGTATCCCAGAAGGGTGTCCCGCCGTCGAGCAGGTAGGGCAGCCAGTATTTGCGCTTGGGGGTGATGTTGAGGTCGGGCGCCGTCCACTCCTCGAAGCCTCCGTTGGGGAGTGTCCAGGTCGCCTCGGTGCGGACGTTGCGGGGCTCCGACAGGTCGTCGTCGGCATAGGCGACCACCTCGTAGTCGGTCTCGGCCTCGGCCTTGAGGCGGGCCTTGAAGCTGCCGCCGTCGACCTCGACGTCGGGCACCTCCAGCCACTCCTCCGACCCCTTCACACGGTAGCGGAAGCCCATCTTGCGCCCCTCGACACCGGCGCCGTAGAGCCAGATGACCTTGCTCCAGGCGTCGACCTGCGTCAGCATGACCGTCACGTCGACGGGAACGACGTGGAGAATCCACCGCTCGGTCTGCCCGAAGCAGGTGACGTCGACGAAGCGCACCGTCTCGAAGCTCGTTCCCGAGAGCTCTTCGAGCGTCGGCGAGTAGGTGGTGATGTCGGCCGGTCCGAGCTTGAGCTCGTTGACCTGCAGCGCGCTGAGGTCCGTCCCCTGGGGTACGTTGGCCACCACCGTGCGGTTGGGCACGTCGAACTGCGACGCTCCGATTTGTCCCGCCACGCTGAAGCGGCGCTCGATGTTCTGCTCGGCCACGATGCTCCACTCGAAACTCTGGTAGAGCGACAGCGTCACGTAGAGCGGCGTGCGGAGGTCGAACGTGCCGGTCAGCTCGCGCGACGAGCGCACCTGGGCGAGCAGCTCCTCGTTCGTCAGGCTTGTGCTGTGCGAGACCACGCCGAGCGTCACCTTGTCGATTTCGACGGCGCCCATGTCGGTCTGCTCCTCGAGCGAGAGGGTGACAGTCCGCGTCGTCACGTCAATCGACGCAACGGTGAACCCGCGCCCCTCGACCCCCGTGATGTTGATTTCGACCTCGGGGTAGGGTATGTCGTTCTTGATGCACGACTGCGCCAGCAGGGCCGCTGCGGCCAGCAGGGCGGTCAGGTATCTTTTCAATCTCATCCTATTATAACTTTTTCTTGTCCCACAGGTGGATGGTCATTCCGAAATTGATGGAGAATATGTTGAGCTTGAACTTCATGTTCGACGACTGGCGCGAGCCGATTTTGTTGCCGTCGGCATCCTTCTGCGTCACGTTGGTGTACTGGATGCCGCCCAGTCCGAACGAGATGGTGGCGCAGACGTTGGGGAAGATGTAGACCGCCGCGCCGGGGTTGAAGCCCAGCTTGAGCTGCGAGTTCTCGCTGTAGGTGCGCTTGATTTGGCCGCTCGTCTCGTAGGCGAACTGCGTGTTGCCGGTCGAGAACGAGAGTTCGAACTCGGCAAAGAGGCCGAAGCGCCCCTTGGGGTCCAATCCGGCGTAGGAGCGGTGGAACAGACCGAAGGAGTAGTTGTCGCTCTGCAGGTTGACATAGGGAATCTCGGCCGAGATGTCGTTCGATTCGCCCATGTCGAAGCGCATGTTGTTGAGCGTTCCGTCGATGTGCGTGTATCCGAAGCGGACGCCGATGCAGCGGTTGTCGCGGTAGAAGTAGCCGGCGAAGGGGCGCACCGAGGCCATCGTACCGTCGGCGTTGATGTTGTCGAGGATAATCATGAAGTCGGTGTCGTCGCTCGTCAGGGTGCCGTACGAGGCCGTAAGGCCCATCATCACCTCGCCCTTGTAGGCGAACTTCAGCTTGTTGATTTCACGGTCGATGCGCCGGCGCGTGGGGAGGAAGTGCCGCTTCGTCTTGCCGGCTTCGGCACCCGACATCCGCAGCGAATCTTCCGCTGCGGGCCTTGCGGCATCGGGCACCGTTTCGGCCGTTGCGCCGAGCAGAGTGAAGAGGGTCAGAATCGTGAAGAGTATCGTCTTTTTCATGCGCGTGCCGTTTTAGAGGTAAAAGGCCATGCCGAGGCCAATTGAGAAGATGTTGACCTTGAAGTTCATCATGCTTGCCGAGCGTTTGCCGACGGTCACCTGGTTGTGGACCTGCTTGGTGTGGGAGTAGGAGATACCCATCACGCCGACATTCACCTCGACGGCCATGTTGTTCGTTGCGAAGGCCACGATACCGGGCGAGAAGCCCAGCGAGAGCGAGTAGCCCGTCTCGTAGGTGCCCTTCACGGGCGAGTCGTTGGCAAAGCGGGCCTGCGAACCGCTCACCGAGAGCTGCGTCTCGTTGAAGAGCGCGAAGCGCTTGCTGCGCCCCAGCGGGATGTACTGCCGCCAGATGGCCGAGATGGTGTAGGAGTGCTTGAGCGAGTAGAAATCCTTGGCCTGGAGGTTGATGCCCGAATCCTCGTCGCCGAGGCTCAGGTTGGCCTTGTCGAGCTTGAGCAGCGTGCGCCCGTAGGCGAAACGTGCGCCGAGCGCCATGTTGTTGCGGAAGGCGTAGGCCACCATCGGGCTGATGCGGAAGGTGTAGCCCTCGGATTCGATGCCCTCGATGACCAGAAAGCGGTACGAGTCGTTCGAGTGTGCCGAGTAGGAGGCCGTACCGCCGAAAATCCACTGTCCGCGCGGCACGAAGAGGTTGTGCGTGTCGGTCAGGCCGCGCTGCCGGCGCTTCTCGTTGATGGTCATGGGGCGCAGCTCGGTCTTTTGGGTCGTCCGGGCGTCGGCGGCCTCCTCGGAGGCCATCTCCTCGGCGGCCGTCTCTTCGGCCGCTGCAAGCGGGTTGCGGTGCGGCTCCTGGGCCCGGAGCGCCGGGGTCGTGCCCAGCAGCGCCGCGAGCGCGAGCAGCAGTGAGTATGTCAGTATGCGCATGGATGCGTGCGTTTGTGTCGTTAGTAAACCCATTCGAAGTCGTCGACGTAGAGTACGTTCGACGTGCAGCCGAGCATGTACTCGCCGTAGGCGTTGGCCGAGCAGGAGATGACGATGGCGTATTTGCCCGAAGGGCGTGCCGCGTGGTCGTAGAAGTGGAACTCAATGTCGCGCGTGAGCATGGCGTCACCCTCGGTGTTGCCGTCGAGCGTCAGCATCGCGTAGCCGATGATGGCCCCCTCGTCGGTGCTCTGCATGGTCGTGGGGTTCCAGGCGCCGGTCGGGGCGCTGGTACCCGACGATACCTTGTGGCGGGCGCTCCAGTCGACGATGCAGGCGTAGATGGTGGCGCGGTCCTGGTCGCCGCTCTTGATGGGCGGTCCGGCGTAGCCCTTGTCGTTGTTGACGATGCCGACCGTGGCGTGGTACTTCACGCGCATGGCACGCGGCCGCGCCTGCCAGGTGTAGGGCTGTCCGAACTCCACCACGCCGGTGGTCAGACCGTCCTTGTAGAAGAGGCCCGAGAGGAGGTTGCCGGCGGCCAGACCCACCAGCGGCGGCGACGACGAGGCCAGCTTGGCGCAGTACGAGCCGCCCATTCCCGCAAAGGTGCCCTGCGAGCAGAGCGTCTTGGCGAAGGAGTTGTTGCCGCTGGCCCAGAACGACGAGTTGCTGCTTATCTCGACACCGAAGCAGGGGAGCGATGCGCTCTCCATGCCGCCGTCGGGGATGCTCTGTGTGGTCGAGGTCGTGAACGAGCCCTCGCCGCGGGGCGTTCCGTCGAGCGTGACGGCGTAGGCGTACTCTGCATTGGCGAAGATGCCGCTGCCGGCCGCCGGGGTGTAGACGGAGAGTCCACCCTCGTTGTTCGATTCGTTCCATTGCGGGGCGAAGGTGGCCGTGTAGAGGTCCTCGCCCGTACGGCTGCCGTCGAGCTGCTGCCACTCCTCGCTCACCGGCTCGCCGTTGGCCCGGGTGCGGCGCAGCGAGAAGCGCACAGCGGGGGTGTGGTCGTCGAAGACCATCGCGCGCAGCGTCACCGTGTTGTTCCAGAGGTCGTAGTCGCCCTCGCCAACCATGATGAGCCCCTCGAAGCGGAACTCGCTCGTGGCGGTGAGGTGGCCGCCATCCTCGTCGTCGATGTCGAAGGTGAGCGTCTGGCTGCCGGCCGGCAGCTGCGAGAGGAACTCCTCGCCGAGGGTCACCGTGAGCGACGTCTCGGAGGTGAGCTGCGCGGTGATGCCCGGCTCGGTGGGGTGGAGCAGGTCGTACTGCGCGTCACCCACGCGCAGCGTCGTCGACGAGAGCGCACCCATCGAGGTGATGAGGAAGCGGCGCTCGCCCGAGGTGTACTTCTGGACCGCCTTCATGTCGAAGCCGTCGCCCGTGATGGTGGGGTCGGGGCTGAAGATAATCGTATCGTCGTGGTCGTCGGTCGAGGTGTCGACCGTGAGCGTGAAGTCGATGAAGCCCGGCAGGTCCTCCGAGTAGCGGAACGAGAGCTGGTACTTGCCGGCGGCCTTCACGTCGTCGATGCGTCCCGACTTCTCGATGAGCCCCTTCTCGGGGTGTTCGCCGCGGAAGAGCCAGCTGAGCGAGGTCACCCCCTCGGGCAGCAGCAGGTAGCCCGTGCCGCTTTCGGTGAAGCGCAGCGCCGCAAGGGAGCCCTCTTCGGCGGCCGTCGGGTCGAGCTTGTCACCCGCGGCAACCCACGTGAGGTAGCCCTCGTTGAAGTTCTCGGCCACTGTGGGGTCGTAGCTGACCTCGACGACGGTGTTCCGCAGGCGGCACTCCACGTCGACGCGCGACGTCTGGCCCGCCGTGACGGTGAAGGACTCGGCGCCCCGGTAGCAGCGGGCGTCGAACGAGGCCGGAAGCTCTTCGCCCAGCTCCACCTCGATGCGGTAGTCGCCCGCCAGCAGCTCGAGCGAGGAGGGGAGCGCCTCCTGCGAGTCGTATTGGCGGATGAGCCCGCCGTCGGCGTTGTAGATGCGGACCGCAAGGTGCTCGAAGGGGTCGTATCCCCCCTCGTCGCTGCGCGTGGTCGAGAGCGCCATCTCCACGCGGCCGTACCCCTCCGTGCCTCCGGCCGTCTGCTCCTTCGAGCAGGAGCCTCCGCCGAGGAGCAGCCCCGCAAGCGCCGCAACATATAGAATGAGATGTTTCATCGCAGTCGTTCGTTTGTGTGGAATTACTTCCGGTTAATCAGATGGAGGGTCTTGCGCGTCGTGACGCCGTTGTCGTCGGTCACTGCCAGGTGGAACTTGTGCTCGCCGGCATCCATCATCATCAGGATGCTGACAAACTGCGTGATGTCGAACGACATGGGCGAGGTGACGTCGCTGCCGGTCTTGAAGCCGAAGCTTTGGAGCGTCTCGGCCAGCGCGCCGTCGACCGTGCAGAGGTCGAACGTCTCGGGAATGCCCACCGCACCGAGCATCGGGGCGAGCACCTCCGAGTCGATGTTCACCTCGAAGGCCTTGATGCCGTTCTCCGACTCGATGTCGACGACGATGGTCATGTCGGCCGACAGGTCATAGCTTTGGTCGATGTTGTAGCCGCGCCACGTGATGACGGGACCCGTCTGCGTGCCGCCCCTCTTCACCACGAGGGTCAGCGTCGCCTGCGTCGTCTTCCCGGCGGCGTCGCCCAGCGTCAGGGCGAAGGTGTGGGTGCCGGCGTATGTGTAGAGTTGCGGAATCTGGCGCGTGATGTCGAGCGTGAGTGCCTGCTGGCCCACCACCTGGCTGCCCAGCGGCAGTCCGAAGCTCGTCAGCACGGCTCCGGCCGTCGACGAGGCGTCGAGCGTGCAGAGGTCGAAGCTGCGGGGCAGCTGGATGCGGTCGAGCGCCTCGAGCAGCGAGGCGTTGTCCGAGTCGATGGCCACGCCCAGCGAGGTGAGCCCTCCGGGGGCCGTCACCTTGAAGCGGAACGGCACGGTGCAGTTGCCCGCCTGGTCGAACATCGCGTCGGTGAGCGTGAAGGGCTGCGAGAGCTCCTGACCCTCCCATACGATGGCGGGGGCGTCCTCCGGTGCGTCGCCGCCGATGACCTCCTCCCAGAGTCCGTCGGTGCCGTTCACCTCGACCGTCTCGTCGAGCACGAAGTTGTCGACCTCGATGTCGAAGACCACGTCGCCCTTGTCGGCCCACTCGATGACGAGCGTGATTTTGCGCCACTGTCCCGCCTTGACGTTCGGGATGCTCTTGTTCAGCGTGACGGGCTTGCCCGTGTCGGCAAACGAGCCCGTGAGCTGGAATTCGAGCGTGTTGAGCTCCTTCTCGGGCAGGTAGTAGGCCGCGCGGGTCTCCTTCTTGCCGAATTCCATGCTCTTGTCACCCAGCGAGATGACGGCCTTCGTGTCGTCGCTCAGCATGTCGGCCAGGTCGGCCGAGAAGAGCATCGTCACCTTGATGTTGGCCAGCGTGCAGGTGATGTCGTCGAGCGTGGTGGTCTGCTCGCGCTCGATGACAAAATCCTTCGAGGCGGCATATACGGGCGCCTCCCACTCCACGTCGGGGAATTGCTCCTGCGAGCGGACCTTGAGCGTGTAGCTGCCCACCGGGAGTTCGTTCCGCTCCGCGGCCTTCCACTCGGCGTAGCTTTTGCTGGCGACCGATTCGCCGCGGGCGTTGACCACCTCGACGATGAAGTCGTCGACCTGGGGCGTCGCGGCCCGCGTTGCGGAGGCGTCGGCCGTGTCGTCGGGCATGGTCTCGGTCTCGCCGTCGTAAATCACCTTCATCTCCAGACCGCTCAGGCTCAGGTAGCCCACCTCGGTCGGGGTGCCGTTGCCCGAATCGGGCTTCTTGGCGTAGTTGGGCTCTTCGTTGACGCATCCGGCCAGAAGCGCCGCGCTGGAGAGCATCGCAAGGCATTGGGTAAGAATTCGCATATGGAGTCTCATGTTTTATTGCTGAATGGAGTCGTCGTTGAGTTCCACCTCGATGACGCGGGTCTCGACGAGCAGGTCGTTGCCCTCTTCGTCCACCCCGATGTAGATGTTGAGCGTGGCGCTGCCGGCATCGGCCGCGTCGTACTCGAAGATGTGGCGCGTGCGGGGCGTGGTGGCCTCGAGCCGTTGCTCGGGGAAGTTGACCTCACGGCCCGAGTCGGTGCCCGTTGCGCTCTGGCGCCGTGCCGTGCCGTTGACGGCGAGCGACGTGGAGGCCGCCACGCAGAGCGGGTCGGTCTGGTCCGGGTCGCTGCCGCCCCCCTCGAAGGTGAACTCGAAGGTGTTGGACGACCCCGTGGTGACGCTGAAGCGGGCGTCGTGGAAGTATTTGCGGAACTGCTCCGTGGTGCGGACGAGCGCCTGCGAGTTGGCCACCGTGGCGGTGATGTGCTCCTCGGTGGTCTGGCGGGGCTGGATTTCGAACTCCCGCTCACCGGCGTAGCAGCGCTTGCCGAAGCCCTCCTGCGTGGGGTCACCCCATGTTACGGTGGCCTTGTAGCTTCCCTTGGCGAAGAGCTCGTCGGCCGACGCAAAGGCGGCGAGCGTCTCCCAGCTGCGGTCGTAGTCCGTGCCCGTGATGCGGAGCGCGAACTCCTCGCCCGCGGGGGCCTCCGCGCGGGTCGAGACACCCGCGACGATGTCGTTGCTCGGCGTGCAGTGCAGCTCCAGGCGGCCGTAGCCCCCGGCCGAAGCCGCCGGTTCGTTGTTCGAACATCCGGCGCCGGCTGTGAGCGCGGCGGCGGAGAGTATGATGAGAAGTCGTTTCATGTGCAGCGGCGTTTAGTGTACGATGGATACCTTGACGTTGTCGATGTAGAGCCAGAAGTTGCCGTTGGCGCCGAAAATGGGGGCGTCGTTCATCGTCGAGCTGACGCTCCACGAGGCGCGCGTAAGGCTGGTGGCTGCCGGGATGACGAACGAGTTCTCATAGGAGATGCCGTCGTAGGTCTGGTTCTGGTTGCGGTCGGCGCCCTCGGTTGCGGGCAGCACGACGTTGCTCTCGACCAGGTTGGGGATGGTTACCGAGCCGGCCTGGAAGCCCTGCACGTCGGTGTAGCCGTAGCTGTAGACGGCCGTGCCGTTGCCGGGTCCGTCGTCGACGAGCTGGATCCACGACAGGCGCATCTTCATCGACCAGCGTCCGCCCTTGTAGTTGTAGGTGACGCGCACCGAGGGGCTCTTGCCTTCCTTGATGCCGCCCAGGGGGGCCGAATCAAGACGGGCGTTGTAGGTGTTCGAGGCAATCTGCTGGTTCTCGACGCGGGCGCAGATGCGCACCGCACCGTTGGCGCTGCCGGCGCCTCCCGTCTCGACGCCGATGCGGCTGCCGGTCCATCCCTGCGTCGAGAGGCCCCACTGGCTCAGGTCGATGCCCGTGCGGTCGCCCGAGACGACGTCGGTGCCGCCGACACCCGGGTTGTCCGACTCGCCGGTGGTCTGGTTGAGCGACGAGAAGTCCTCGAAGAGCAGGTAGGGAATGTCGAATGCCGGGATGACGTTGGTCTGGAAGGGGATAATCTGCGGCATGACGAACGAGCGGGTGAGCAGCGCGTTCTCCGACTCGAAGGTGACGGTGAAGGCGGCGCCCGAAATGCCTTCGGGCAGCTCGCGGAGCAGCAGGTCGCAGGGCTCCTCTCCGACCGTGAAGGTGTGCGTGTTGCTACCGTCGCCAAGGTCCATCCCCTCGGGGGCGGTCAGCGTGAAGCGCTGCACGGGTTCGCCGAGCGTCTCTTCGCCCGTGCCGTTGAGCGAGAAGCGCAGACGCGTGCCGCTCATGTCTGCCTCGGGCACATGGAGCCGGATGGGGGTGGTGTGCCCCTCGGCAAAGCTCTTGCCCGGCATGCGTGCCTCGACGGATTCGTAGTTGCGGCTGATGGCCTTGATGCGAATCTCCTCCTCGGTGGTGAAGTCGGCCGGGGCGATGATGGCCACCAGCGTGCTCCCCGCATCGACCGCCTGTTCCGGACGCAGCGTCAGCTTGACGGCACCGCCCGTGAGCGACGGGGCAGCCCCGGCGTCGCGCAGGTCGATGTTCATCGTTCCGACTACGGCGCGCGGGAAGGTCAGTTCGAGCGCCTCGACCGGTTCGCCGAGGGCGTTGGAGGCGATGTCGATTTTCAGGACGTGTACCTTGTGCTTGAAGCGGAAGTTGACCTGCTCGCTGTTGTCGCCCTCCTGCAGGGCGCCGGCGCCCTGTACCGGGGTGGCCACCATCACGTCGTGACGGCCGTCGAAGCGGCCGTTCTGCTCCGACGCGATGACGTAGGAGGCGGTCGTGCCGCTTACCGATGCAGGTACGGGCGAGAGGGCGCAGTAGTCGTAGCTCCCTTCGGCCATGGGTTCGATTTGTGCCGTGAATTTGGCGTCGCCGTACTCCTGGTTGTAGTGCCAGAGGGCAAACTCCGAGCCAGAGAGCGTCGCTTCGCCCTCGGCGTTGAAGGCCCACAGGGCGATTTTGTCGCCCGTCGACCAGCGGACCGAGATGCCGTCGTCGCCCAGTTCGGTCATGGGCTTCACTTCAATCTGCGGGCCGGAGCCTACGGTGGCGGTGATGAGCCGGTCGGAAGATGCTCCGCCGCTCTCCTCTTTCGAGCAACCGAGCGCCAGCACGGCGAGTGCCAGCAGGATTGTCCGGGAGTGTATTCGCATAGAAATCTGTCTTTTATTGACTGTATGCAAAAATAGTCATATCGCCCTTCACGGGAAAATAATTTCAACGAACACCCCGATTTTCATCATGAACGCCCCGATTTTTCCCGTTTTTCTCCTTCGCGGAAAAAGAATTTTGGAGCAGAAAAGCCCTCCTTTCGGACACTCTTTTTAGCCCGATGGTCCAATATTGTTCGTTTTGGCATGCGGGGGCTTTGCTCCGTCTGCCCGGCTTTATTCCACCCCGTTCGTTCCCGCCCCGTCCCGTATGTCCCGTTCCGTCCGCTCGCCCTGCCCGTTTGCTTTGTCCGTTTCCAATGTCCGGCTGCGGCATCTGCCTGCCGTCTTTGAATCGGCCGCAAAAAAGGCCCGCCCCTCGCGGGACAGGCCTTGTTCGGTTGCCGCAACCGGTTCGTACCGGCCGCCGGCTCTATTGCTGCTGCTTGACGTACTTGTCGAGCCAGCCGAAGAATTCGCGGTTCCAGACCATCGAGTTCTGGGGCTTGAAGACCTGGTGCGCCTCATCCTCGAACTCGACGAGCCGGGCCGGAACCCCCTGCAGCCGTGCGGCGGTGAAGGCCTCGAGCGACTGTGTGTAGGGGATGCGGAAGTCGTATTCGCCCGTGATGATGAGAATCGGCGTGTCCCACTTGCTGACGAACTTGTGGGGCGAGTTGGCGTAGGAGCGCTGCGCCGTGGCGTTCGACTTATCCCAATAGGCGCCTCCGTAGTCGTTGTTGACGAACCACAGCTCTTCGGTCTCGCCGTACATCGAGTCGAAGTCGAAGATGCCGCAGTGGGCGATGAAGGCCTTGAAGCGGTGCTCGTGGCAGCCGGCCAGGAAGTAGACCGAATAGCCGCCGTACGAGGCGCCCACGCAGCCCATGCGCGTCTCATCGGCCCACGGCTCGCGTGCCACGTCGTCGATGGCAGCCAGATAGTCGCGGATGTTCTGTCCCGAGTAGTCGCCCGAAATCTGGTCGAGCCACTCCTGTCCGAACGAGGGTACGCCGCGGCGGTTGGGCGCCACGACGATGTAGCCCCGGGCGGCCATCAGCTGGAAGTTCCAGCGGTAGCTCCAGCCGTTCGAGACGACGCTCTGCGGGCCGCCCTCGCAGTAGAGCAGCACGGGATACTTCTTCGCGGGGTCGAAGTCGGGCGGGAGGATGACCCACGTAAGCATCTGTTTGCCGTCGGTGGTCTTCACCCAGCGCTTCTGCACCTCGCCCATGCGGATGTGGTCGTAGATGTCGCGGTTGATTTCCGAAATCTGAGTGAGCGAACCGTCCGAGAGGCTCACCTCGAAGAACTCGGGGGCCGACGAGATGGTGGCACGCTCGGCCACCGCGCGGCCGCCGCCCGTCGAGAAGGACGTCAGGTCGTGGTCGCCCCGCGTGAGCACCTCCACGGGCGAGTGCCCCTCGTCGGTGAGCCGCACGCGGCAAATCTGGTGCGTCGCCTCGATGGGCGCCACGAAGAGCAGCGTCGAGGCATCCTCCCAGACGACGTTCTGGGCGTTGTAGTCGAACTCGGTGGTGAGGTCCGTCATGGCGCCCGTCGTGGTGTCGTAGAGGAAGAGCCGCGCCTTGTCCGACTCGTTGCCGGCACGCCGCTGCGAGAGGAAGGCGATGTAGCGGTCGTCGGGCGACCAGACGGGATACTTGTCGTAGCCCGGGAGCTCGTTCGACTGGATGGTCAGCCCGCCGGGATAGTTGACGCTGTCCGGCTTGCAGATGTTCTGCGTCGTGCCCGAGGCCAGGTCGTAGACGAAGATGTCCGAGTCGGTCGAAACGGCGTAGCGCATGCCCGTCAGCGGCTTGCAGGTGTAGGCGAGCCGGGTGCCGGCGTTGTTCCACGCAATCTCGGCCATGTCGAAGTAGGGGGCCAGCGGGGCGTCCCACGCCGCCTCGGCGCCGAGGATGTCAACACCCTCGGAGGCCTTGCCGCCGGCGAGCTCACCCACGAAGATGTGGCGGTAGCTCCCCTCGTCCCAGTAGTCCCAGTGGCGGGCCATCAGGTCGTCGTAGATGCGTGCCTTCGACTTGGGCATGTCGCGGTGCACGTCGGAGGAGCGGCGGTCGGCCACCTGCACCTGCTGCACCCACCAGATGTGCTGCTCGTCGGGGCTGATGCCGAAGCCCTCGACGGCGGGAGCTCCCTCCTGCAGCCCGGTCACCTGACGGGCGTTCGAGCCGTCGGCATCCATCACCCATACCTGCGACGAGCCGCTGCGCTCCGAGAGGAAGTAAATCCGGCTGCCGTCGGCATTCCAGCGCGGCGAGGAGCCCTCTGCAAGGCACTTGACCTGCTTCGAATCCATCTCTTCGACGTAGAGCGAGGTCGTGCCCCGGTTCTCGGCCATGTCGTACACGGTCTGGGCATAGAGCAGCCGCGTGCCGTCGGGCGAGAGCGACGAGGAGCCCGCGCGTTTCATTTTCCACATCACCTCGGGGGTGAGAATGCCCGCCTCGATTTCTTCGGGCGTGAGGGCGTTGTCGGTGGCCGCGCTTTGCGACGCCTGCTGGTCGCAACCGCTCAGGCCGATTGCTGCGACGACTGTCATGAGGAGCAATTTTTTCATTTCCTTACGGTTTCCTGATTGATTGAGTTTGAAATAAAATTTCTATTTTTGTGTCAAAATTCCTGCAATGACGCGAACGCTTTTCTTTGCGGACAAGTCCGTACTTTTTGCCGGCGAGCTCCCCGTGGGGGCCTCATGCGACGTGATTCTGGAAAAGGGAACGGCCGTTTCACGTGCCAAGATACTGAAAATTCTCGAAACGAACAACAGCGTGGCCATCCTTTCGGACGACCCCGAGGGGGCTTTTCTCCGCTTTGCCGAGGAGTTCCTTCCGGTCGAGGCTGCGGGCGGCATTGCGGTGAACGGCCGCGGCGAGTGGCTGATGATTCACCGCAACGGGCGCTGGGACCTGCCCAAGGGGCACCTGGAGCCCTACGAGGAGCTGCCCGACTGCGCCGTGCGCGAGGTGGCCGAGGAGACGGGTGTCCGCTGCGAGGTGGTGCGGCCGCTCTGCCGGACCTACCACGCCTATAACCTCTACGGCAAGTGGGAGCTCAAGCGCACCTCGTGGTACGAGCTGCACGCACTCGACGGCGGCACCCCTTCGCCCCAGACCGAGGAGGGCATCGACCGCGTGGCGTGGTGCAATGCCGCCGAGGCGGAGCTTCATCTGCGCGACTCCTTCCCGACGATTCGCTGCGTGGCCCGCGCCATGATGGGGTAGTGCACCGGCCCGGTGCGCTGCTGCCGGCACGTTGCTGCCGGCGCCCGGTACCCCGACTGTCCGGGTACCCTAATTGCCCGCCGCCGCGGCGTCAGACTTCAACATACAACGAGCGGTCCGCTCCCCAGTCGGGAGCGGACCGCTCGTTTTGTAACGACTCCTGCGACAGCCTCCTCGTTGAGGCCGATGCCGCGGCCGGGGCGGGGCTCAGAACTGCGGCGCGCTGTTCATGGCGCGGGCGATGCCCTCGGCAATCTGGTCGATGGCACCCTGCAGCTTCGAGCCAATCATCATTCGCATCATCATGTTGAGCTCGATGTGGAGCACCAGACGCATGCGGGTGTCGTTCTCGGCGACCGGATGCAGCTGAATCCAGAAGGCGAAGTCCATCGGCACGCCGCCGTCGTCGCCCACAATCTTCACTTTTTTCGGCGCCTCGCGCTCGGCCATGCGGAGCTTCACGGTGAAGCCCTTGGCCTTGAACGAACAGGTGTCTTCGGTGGCCTGCCACTCCTCGACCCGGTCGGCCAGGGCGGGGGTGAGGTTGTCGAAACGGCTGATGACGGCGTAAATCTGCTCCGCGGGGCGGAGAATCTGATGCTGTTTGGAGATGTATTCCTGCATGGATAGGTGTGTGTTGTAAGGTTCTGTTTTGCTCGTTTGCGGGCCGAATGGTTTCGTCTGCGGCCCGAATCGGCGGCAAATATACGAAAAGGCGGCTGCAGCGCCAAGCGAAAATGTACTTTTCCGGAGAGCGCACGGCGGCCCGCCGTAGAGGGACGGCCGTTGCCGCCTGCCACGTGGCTGCACCACGCCGTCGGGAAGGCATTGCTCCGGCGGAGGGGCGGCAAGCGAAACAGAGCGGCGGACCCCATTGCGGGGCCCGCCGTCATGGGAAGCAGGGTGCATGCGGCACAACAAGGTGCGCCGCGCGGTGCGAAAGCCGGAGCTGTGGAGGTCGGGGCTGCCGCTCCGACGTCAGTCGATTTCGAAGGTGCGGCTCTGGTCGTCGTCGACCGTGATGCGCACGTTCATCGTATCTTCGGGCAGCAGCGACTCGATTTTCTCGGGCCACTCCACCAGACAGAGGTCCCCCGAATAGAAGTACTCCTCGTAGCCGAAGTCGTAGGCTTCGCGGATGTCGTTGATGCGGTAGAAGTCGAAGTGGAAGATGCGCTTGCCCGAGGGAACCGAGTACTGGTTGATGATGGCGAAGGTGGGGCTGGTCACCGTATCCTCCGAACCCAGGCGGGCGACGATTTCGCGGATGAGGGTGGTCTTGCCGGCACCCATACCGCCGCGGAAGGCGACCACGCGGCGGCGTCCGAGCATCTCGATGACGGCGTCGGCTACCTCGCCCAGGTCCTCCTGCGAGGTGATGTGAATGGTTTTCATCATTATCTTTTGCGTATGTGTTGTCTGTTGCTAATATGTTGCCGGCCTGTTGCGTTTGCCGGTTTCCGGTCCGTGGCGCACCCCTCCGTACGCCTCTTTCGGCCGCCCTGCCGGCTCGGGCCTCCCGTTTCCGGTTCCCGGTCTTGTTTCCGGCTCCCGCTTCCGGCCGGGCGTCTACAGCTTGGGCCTCAGCACGATGTAGGGGACAATCATCTCCTCCATCGAGATGCCGCCGTGCTGGAACGTGTTGCGGTAGTAGCGGATGTGGCGGTTGGCGTCGTTGTTGTAGACCAAAAAGTCGCTGTTGTAGGCGAAGATGTAGCTCGAGGTGAGGTTGCTCGACGGCAGCTGGATATCCTCCGGACGCTGCACCTCGTATACCTCGCGCGAGTTGTAGGCCAGGTTGCGCCCCGTCTTGTAGCGCAGGTTGGCCGACGTTTCGCGGTCGCCCGTCACCTTTACCGGATTGTCGACGCGGATGGTGCCGTGGTCCGAGGTGATGATGACCGTGTGCCGGCGCTCGGCCAGCAGCTTGAGCATGGTGAAGATGTCCGAGTGCTCGAACCACGAACGGGTGAGCGAACGGAATGCCGCCTCATCCTCGGTCAGCTCGCGGATGATGTCCGTCTCGGTGCGGGCGTGCGAGAGGATGTCGAGGAAGTTGTAGACGATGACCGAAAAGTCGGCGTCGTAGACCTTCTGGATGTTGTCCACCAGCTTGCGCCCCTGCTCGGGACGGACCAGCTTGTCGAACGACAGCTTCCAGTTCTTGCCGTTGCGCGTCATCAGCCGGCGCAGGAACTCCTCCTCGTACTGGTTCTTGCCCCCCTCCTCGTTGTCGTTGAGCCACTTGTCGGGCATCAGCTTGTCGATGGCGAGTGGCATCAGGCCGGCGAAAATCGCATTGCGCGCATACTGGGTCGCCGTGGGGAGAATCGCGCAGTAGAAGTCGTCGAGCACCACGTCGTAGTAGCCGCGCAGCAGCGACGAAATCGACCGCCACTGGTCGTAGCGGAAGTTGTCGATGAGCATCAGCGTCGTCTTGGGATGCTCGTCCACCACGGGGAAGATGTTCGTGCGCATGAGCATGTGCGACATGACGGGCGACTGCTCGTCGCGGCGGTTAATCCAGTTGTAGTAGTTGCGGCGGACGAACTTCGAGAACTCCTGGTTGGCTTCGCTCTTCTGGTAGGTGAGCACCTCCCTGATGCTCTGGTCGCTTGACTCCGAGAGCTCGATTTCCCAGGTGGTCAGCTTGCGGTAGAGCGAGCACCAGTCGGCGAACGAGTCGGCCATCTGCAGCTGCGAGGAGATGCGGCCGAACTCGGAACGGTAGTCGGCCGTCGTCTGTTCGGTGACCAGCTGCTGCGAGTGGACGTTCTTCTTGATGGAGAGGAGCACCTGGTTGGGGTTGACCGGCTTGATGAGGTAGTCGGCGATTTTCGAGCCGATGGCCTTGTTCATGATGTTCTCCTCCTCGCTCTTGGTAACCATGATGACGGGCGTGGTGGGGCGCACCTCCTTGATTTTGGGAAGCGTCTCGAGCCCCGTCATGCCGGGCATCATCTCGTCCAGGATGATGAGGTCGTAGGAGCCTTCGGCAGCCATGTCGATGGCGTCGTAACCGTTGTTGCAGGTGTCGACCTCGTAGCCTTTCTGCTTGAGAAAGAGCACGTGGGGCTTGAGCAGCTCCACTTCGTCGTCGACCCAGAGTATCTTGACCATAGTTCGTTCGGTTAGGGATTACAAAAATAGCGATATTTACCATATTAACGCAAAAACCGCGCTATTTATTGAGTCCCCGTCCGGAGAAAGGGGCCTTGTGCCTTCCGGGCGGTGTTCGGGCGCTGCGGGGGATTGTCCGGCCGCCGGGATGGCCGTGCAGACGGCGGCTTTCCTTTCGGCGCTCAAATTTCCTTTCGATATCTTTTCTCGGCGGCGTGCTGCCTTTTTCGATGCGTGCGCATGGAGGGCGTTCCGCCGGAGCGGGCGAACGACCGGACGGAGCGGGTTGCGGCCAAGGATGGCGCCAATCTGCCTGGTAGCGCAGCAATGAGTTGTGAAATAGAAGGTTGCATGCCGATGCGGACTCTTCCCGAAAGGCGCGAGTGATGTCGTTTCCGGCAGCGGTCATTTTTTTGCCCGATATTTGCTATTCCGCTGTCTTGCTGGCATCTGGCTGCCGAAACGAAAAAAATGAAAAAAAACGGCGGTTTGTTGGCAGATACATAAATTAAATGTATATTTGCAGTCTGAAAACCTGTAAGGGACTTAATTTTAATATCATAAGAAATATGACCAAGGCAGATATCGTAAGCGAAATCGCTAAGAGCACCGGCGTTGAGAAGGTGCAGGTACAGGCAATCGTCGAGGCTTTCATGGAGAGCATCAAGACTTCGCTGACCAATAATAATAATGTATACCTGCGCGGTTTCGGCAGCTTCATCGTCAAGAAGCGCGCAACGAAGGTGGCCCGCAACATCTCGAAGAACACCACCATCACCATTCCCGAGCACAACATTCCTGCTTTCAAGCCCGCAAAGAGCTTCGCAGCGAAGGTGAAATAACAAATTAATCCAAGAACCTCTTAAATTTTAAGCACTATGCCGAACGGAAAGAAGCATAAGCGTCACAAGATGGCCACGCACAAGCGTAAGAAGCGTCTGCGCAAGAACCGCCACAAGAAAAAGTAGGGTAGCACCTTTGTGCTAAACGATAGATAAAGCTAAAGGGGCCCCGGGCTCTTTTAGCTTTACCTGTTTTTTCTGCTGAGGCATCTCCCCGTGCGGGAGGTGTAATCCGAAAGAGCCGTTGCGGTTCGGCTCGCAATGAAACCGCACGCGGAGCCCTTCCGTCGATTCCACCATTGCTGTACGGGCTCCCGACGTCTTTGGAGTCCGCCGCCGCTCCATGCACCAAGCGCGGCCCCATACCCATTTCACCCACAGCGTCCGGCACCCGGGCGCGAATACGATATACATGAACAAGGAACTAATCGTTAACGTTAACCCGACGGAGATATCCATTGCCCTGTGCGAGGACAAGGTGCTGGTCGAGCTCAACAAGGAGCAGTGCCAGACGGGCTTCGCCGTAGGCGACATCTATCTGGGACGGGTGCGTAAAATCATGCCGGGTCTCAACGCGGCATTCGTCAACATAGGGCACGAAAAGGATGCCTTCATCCACTACCTCGACCTGGGAACGCAGTTCCCCTCGCTCCAGAAGATGGTCGAATCGCAGCAGCCCGGCAAGCGGGGGCTGCGCACCGAGACGATGAAACTCGAGCCGGCGCTCGACAAGAACGGCAAAATCTCGAGCTATCTGCAGGTCGGACAGAGCATCATGGTCCAGGTGGCCAAGGAGGCCATCTCGACCAAGGGTCCGCGTCTGACGTCGGACATCTCGCTGGCTGGCCGCAACGTGGTGCTGGTCCCCTTCTCGTCGAAGGTCTTCCTCTCGCAGAAAATCCGCTCGGCCGACGAAAAGAAGCGCCTGAAGCGGATTGCCGCCGCCGTGCTGCCCAAGAACTTCGGCGTCATCATCCGTACGGCGGCCATGGAGGCCAAGGATGAGGACATCGAACACGACATCCAGACGCAGATTGACCGCTGGCGCAAGACCGTGGCGGCCATCCGCAAGAATGCGGAGTCGGTTCCGGCCCAGCTCATGAGCGAGATGAGCCGAGCCAACACGATTATCCGCGATTCGCTTAACGACTCCTTCTCGCAGATTGCCGTCGACGACGAGGCGATGTACAACGAGATTCGCAACTACATCAAGCTCATCGACCCCTCGATGGTGAAAATCGTCAAGCTCTACAAGGGCAACGTGCCGATTTTCGACAACTTCGACATCTCGAAGCAAATCAAGTCGCTCTTTGCCAAGTATGTCTCGCTGCGGCGCGGCGCCTACCTCATCATCGAGCATACGGAGGCGATGAACGTCATCGACGTCAACTCGGGCAACCGTACCAAGGCCGAGGACAACCAGGAACAGACGGCCATGGATGTCAATCTGGCGGCCGCCAAGGAGATTGCCCGCCAGCTGCGCCTGCGCGACCTGGGCGGCATCGTCATCATCGACTTCATCGACCTGCACAAGGCGCAGAACCGCCAGGCGCTCTACGACGAGATGGTCAAGCTCATGGCCACCGACAAGGCCAAGCATACAGTGCTGCCGCTCACCAAGTTCGGACTGATGCAAATCACGCGTCAGCGTGTGCGTCCGGTAGCCGTCGAGAGCGTCTCGGACGTCTGCCCCACCTGCAACGGTACGGGCAAAATCGAGCCCACGGTGCTGCTGGACAAGAAAATCGAGAATCAGATTTCGTTCCTCACGCTCGACCGCGGCCACAAGTACATCAAGCTGGTGGTGAGCCCCTACGTGGCCTCCTACCTGCGCAAGGGACTCTGGTCGCTGCGCCGCCGCTGGGAGTGGAAATACAAGGCGCGCATCCGCGTGGTCGAGGACCAGAGCATCGGCATCATCGAGGTCCACTACCACGACCGCAAGGACAACGACCTGATTAACATCAACAAGTGAGCCGACCGAAGCGACCGTCAGGCCGGGCGCCAAAAACCGTCGGGCCGGGCACCGAAATCGGAATTGTCTAACCCATAACCGTTCGGAATGCTTCCGAGTCAGCAACTGGCGCAATTTGTCGCCGATTCAAAACAGCTCGAGGCCCTGTGCCGCGAGCTCGGACGCCGGGGCGCCACCGTCCACCTGAAGGAGCTGGTCGGCGGGGCGCTCTCGTTCTATGCCGCCGCGGCCATCGCCCGCTGCGGGGGGCTCCACATCTTCGTGGCCGAGGACCGCGACGCGGCGGCCTACCTGCTCAACGACTTCTACAACCTGCTCGACGAGTCGCGCATCTGTTTCTTCCCCTCCTCCTACAAGCGCTCCATCGCCTACGGCGGCGAGGATGCCCAGGGGGTGGTGCAGCGTACGGCCGCTCTGGCGGCCCTCCGTGCGCACGACGACGGATATACGGTGGTGTGCACCTATCCCGAGGCGCTGGCCGAGCGGGTGGCCGACGCCGAGACGCTCCGCCGCGATACGATTCGCGTGGCGGTGGGTGACCGCACCTCGCTCGAGGTGCTGGTCGACGCCCTGGTCGACGCCGGATTCGAGAAGGTCGACTTCGTCTACGAGCCGGGCCAGTACTCGCTGCGCGGCGGCATCGTCGACGTCTTCTCCTTTGCCGAGAGCAAACCCTACCGCGTGGACTTCTTCGGCGACGAGGTCGACTCGATTCGCCGCTTCGAAATCTCGAGCCAGCTCTCCTCCGACAAGCTCGACCATATCGAGATTCTCCCTGACCTCACGGCTGCGGCCTCTCCGTCGGAGCGCGTCTCGCTGGCCCGCTTCGCTGGTGAGGAGGCCACCTTCTGGTTCTTCGACGCCGATTTCGTGCTGCGCCGCATCAACGACCTGCGCCGCAAGGTGGTGGCCGACCTCGACGACCCGAAGCGCATCGACTCGCTGCTGACTAGCCGCAACGGCCTGCTGTCGGACATCGGCGGCGGCCGCATCTTCATGCTGCGCGACAACCTGAAGGAGCGCCCGGCCGATGCCGAGGTGCTCTTCTCGACGGCGCCGCAACCCGCCTTCAATAAGAACTTCGCCCTGCTGGCCGACGACATGATTCGCAACGGCCTGCGCGGCTACGAGACCTACATCCTCTCGGAGAACCGCGCCCAGATGGAGCGCCTGAGCAACATCTTTCACCAGATTGGCCGCGGGCAGGTGGTCGTGCGCCCTCTGGCGCTGACGCTTCACGAGGGCTTCGTCGACAACGACCTGAAGCTCTGCCTCTACACCGACCACCAGATTTTCGACCGCTACCAGCGCTACCGCATCAACGGCGAAATCAAGCGCGACGAGCAGATGACCATCGCCGAGCTCAACCAGCTGCGCCCGGGCGACTACGTGGTGCACATCGACCACGGCGTGGGGCGCTTCGACGGACTGGTGAAAATCACCGAGAACGGCAAGACGCACGAGGCCATCAAGCTGGTCTACAAGGATGGCGACGTGCTCTTCGTCAACGTCCACTCGCTCCACCGCATCTCGCGCTACAAGTCGGGCGACGGCGAGCCGCCCAAGGTCTACAAGCTGGGGACCGGCGCCTGGCAGAAGCTCAAGAATGCGGCCAAAAAGGCCGTCAAGGATATCTCGCGCGAGCTCATCGCGCTGTATGCCAAGCGCAAGGCCTCGAAGGGCTTCGCCTTCTCGCCCGACAGCTACCTCCAGCACGAGCTCGAGGCGTCGTTCCGCTGGGAGGACACCCCCGACCAGCAGGCCGCCACGGCTGCCGTCAAGCGGGACATGGAGTCCGACCAGCCGATGGACCGCCTCGTCTGCGGCGACGTGGGCTTCGGCAAGACCGAGGTGGCCATCCGCGCCGCCTTCAAGGCGGCGACCGACGGCAAGCAGGTGGCCGTGCTGGTGCCGACGACCATCCTCGCGCTGCAGCACTACCGCTCCTTTTCGGAGCGTCTGCGCGACTTCCCGGTGCGCATCGAGTACCTCAACCGGACCAAGACGGCCAAGGAGGTGGCCCAAATCCGCGAGGAGCTCGCCGCCGGCCGCATTGACATCCTCATCGGCACACACAAGATGCTCGGCAAGCAGATTCGCTTCAAGGACCTCGGCCTGCTGATTATCGACGAGGAGCAGAAGTTCGGCGTGGCGGCCAAGGAGAAGCTCACGCAGATGAGCGTTTCGGTCGACACGCTGACGCTCACGGCCACCCCCATTCCGCGTACGCTGCAGTTCTCGCTCATGGGGTCGCGCGACCTGTCGGTCATCTCGACGCCGCCGCCCAACCGCCAGCCGATTGTCACCGAGACGCACGTCTTCTCGGAGGAGATTGTGCGCGACGCCATCGAGGCCGAACTTGCCCGCGGCGGCCAGGTCTACTTCGTCCACAACCGTGTGGAGGACCTGCCGACGCTGCAGGGGCTCATCACGCGCCTCTGCCCCAAGGACCGTGTCGGCGTGGGCCACGGCAAGATGCCGGCCGAGCAGCTCGAAAAGCTCATCATGGACTTCATCTACGGGGAGTTCGACGTGCTGCTGTCGACCTCCATCGTCGAGAACGGCATCGACATCCCCAACGCCAACACCATCATCGTCAACAACGCGCAGCACTTCGGCCTGAGCGACCTGCACCAGCTGCGCGGCCGCGTGGGGCGCAGCAACCGCAAGGCCTACTGCTACCTGCTCACCCCGGCCGAGGAGCTTCTGACGCCCGACGCGCGGCGCCGCCTCAGAGCCATCGAGGAGTTCTCGGACCTGGGTTCGGGCTTCAACATCGCCATGCAGGACCTCGACATCCGCGGTGCGGGCAACCTGCTGGGTGCCGAGCAGAGCGGCTTCATCGCCGACATCGGCTTCGAAACCTACCAGAAAATCATGAACGAGGCCATCGCCGAGCTGCGTGCCGAGGGGCTGCAGGTTCCGGCGCTGAGCGAGGCCGAGCAGAAGGTCGTCGGACGGATGGGCTTCATCGACGACGCCCACATCGAAATCGATGTCGAGGCGGGGCTCCCCGACACCTACGTCAGCCAGCAGGCCGAGCGTCTGAAGCTCTACCGCGAACTCGATTCGACGAAGGACGAGGCGGAGCTCGAGGCCTTCGAGAGCCGTCTGGTCGACCGCTTCGGCCCGCTGCCGCACGCCGCGCGCGAGCTGCTCAACGTCGTGCGGCTGCGCTGGGAGGCCATCCGCCTGGGCATGGAGCGCGTCAAGGTGAAGAACGGACTGATGATTGTGCAGTTCGTCGGCGAGGAGAATTCGCCCTTCTACAAGAGCGACGTCTTCATGGAGCTGCTTCGCCGCGTGACCCAGCAGCCGGCCCGATTTGTACTCAAGCAGCACAATAATCGGCTGGCGATGACCGTTAGAAATGTCAAAGACGTCGAGGAGGCGTGGAAAACCCTGCAACAGCTGTGAATCTGATTGTCGACATAGGGAACACGCTCACCAAGACGGCCCTCTTCGATGCGGAGGGCTTCGAGACGGAGGCACCCGTGGTGGAGTTCTCGGCCGGGTGGGTCGACGCTCTGCTGCAGCGCCGGCCGCAGATTGAGCGGGCCATCGTCGCCTCGACGCGGGGCGAGGAGGTGCGCCGCCGCACCGTCGAACTGCTTCGGCGGCGCATCGGCCGCGTGGTGGAGTTCACGCCCGAGGTGCCCGTGCCGCTGGGCAACGACTACGCCACACCCCGTACGCTGGGCAGCGACCGGCTGGCCGCCGCCGTAGCCGCCAACGGGCTCTATCCGGGCCGCAACGTGCTGATTGTCGATTTCGGCACGGCGGTCACCATCGATTTGGTGACGGCCGACAACACCTATCGCGGCGGAAACATCGCTCCGGGCATGCAGATGCGCTTCCGTGCGCTGCACGACTGTACGGCCAGTCTGCCCCTGTGCGGGGCGTGCGACGAGCCGGTGCTGCTCGGACGCTCGACCGTCGAGGCCATCCAGGCGGGGGTGCTCCAGGGCATGCTTTTCGAAATCGAGGGCTACATCGCCCGCCTGCAGGGCCGCTGCGCGGACCTCTGCGTGATTTTTACGGGTGGCGACGCGAAATACTTTGCGAAACGGATTAAAAATACGATATTTGCAGACTGTAATTTGGTCTTTCGCGGATTGAACAGAATTTTAGAGTACAATGCAAGTGAAGAAAACCCTATTCTGCCTGGCCGTTGCGGCGTCAGCCCTCATCCCGGCAAGCCTTTCGGCCCAGACGAGCAGCATTAACGCCTTCTCTCCCTATACAATGTACGGAATCGGCGAGCTCAACACGCAGGGAACGCTGCCGACCCGTTCGATGGGTGGTGTGGGTGTCGCCATGCGGAATTCGGGGGTTATGAATCTGCTCAATCCCGCCTCCTACAGCGTGACGCCGCAGAAGAGCGTCCTCTTCGACTTCGGAGTCGAGGGGCAGAACTACTACAACGCGCAGACGGCCGAAGGGGCCACCAAGCGCACGGCCTACAATACGTTCAACTTCCACGACATCGCCTTCCAGCTCCCGCTGGCCAAGAAGCTCGGCCTGGGCTTCAGCCTGACGCCCTACAGCTCGGTGGGCTACCGCGTGAAGTACAACCAGACCTACGGCGGTCCCGAGGATGACCCCATCTGGGGCAACGTGGGCCGCATCCAGTACCAGTACCAGGGCGAGGGCGACGTGACGGAGGTCAAGTTGGGCGTGGGCTGGGAGGTGGTCAAGAACCTCTCGGTGGGCATCGCCGTCCAGTACTACTGGGGCGATATCGACCGCACGTTCGTCATGACGCCGCAGGCCATCACGGGCGACGGCAACTTCTCGTCGACCGTCGGCACGGACAACTACAGCATCTCGTCGTTCAAGGGGCAGCTCGGCGTGCAGTGGAACGCCATCATCGACCGCAAGCGGCTGCTCACGGTGGGCGCCACCTACGACTTCGGCGGCGACCTCAACCCCACGGTGACCAAGAGCATCTATGTGGGCGACCTCTACAATACCACCATCAAGGGCGATACGACCCACCTGGCGCTGGTGCTGCCGCGTCAGCTGGCCGTGGGCGTCTACTACCAGACCTCGAAGTGGGCCATGGGCGTCGACTACGTCTATCAGAACTGGGGCGGCCGCAACGGCAATGTCGAGCATACGGGCGTGACCCCCGAGACGGCGCCCGACGGAAGCACCGTGATGAGGTCGTACGAGGTGGCCTATACCGATACGCATACCGTCAAGCTGGGCGTGGAGTACACCCCCAACCGCTACGACATCCGCAACTTCTTCAAGCGGTGGGCCTATCGGCTGGGCCTGCGTTACGGTACCTACCACCAGACCTTCGGCGGACAGCGCCTCGACCAGATGGCCGTGACGTTCGGCATGGGCGTTCCGGTCAAGTACCGCGCCTTCTCGTCGATTGACGTGGGCGTGGAGTACGGCATGCGCGGTTTCAACGTCGCGGAGCGTCTGGGTCTCGTGCGCCAGCAGTACATCAAGTTCTCCATCGGATTCACCCTCTTCGCCGGCGCCGAGAACAACGAATACTGGTTCCTCCGTCCGAAGTATGATTAACCTCTGAAAATTTGTATTTCTGTCGGTTTCGTCGTATTTTTGCACATCCGCAGCGCGGCACAGCCCCCTCCTCCGGTAACACACGCAACAACAATAAAACAAATACTCATTGACCCATGAAACACGTCAAAATCTTGCTCGCCGCTGCAGCCTGCCTGGTTGCTTCGGCTTCCATGGCACAGGACCTCAACGCACCCCAGTATGCCAAGTGGGGCTCGACGCTTGAGGAGAAGCAGCAGAACATCCTCAACAGCAACTTCCTGAAGGAGTCGTGCGACAACCGCGACTACGATGCAGCCGCCCGTTACCTCAACGCCCTGATTAAGAGCTGCCCCGAGGCTTCGTCGGCCATCTACCAGCGCGGCGCCATTGTCTACAAGAACAAAATCAACCGTGCGAAGAGCCTCGCCGAGAAGAACGCCTACGTTGACTCGCTGATGCTCATGTACGACCTGCGCGCCAAGTACTTCGGCGACAACCCGAAGCAGGGTACCGCCTACATCCTCGACCGCAAGGCCCGCGAGTATGTCATCTACCGTCCCTCCGACCGTGCCGGTATCCGCAAGCTCTTCCGCGAGGCCATCGATGCCGGCGGCGAGAACGTTGACCCGGAGACCGTAGCCCTCTACTTCGGCAACCTCTGCGAGGATTACAAGACCACCGACGAGGTGACCCCCGACGAGGTGATTTCGGAGTACGACCGTCTGACGCCCATCTTCGAGAACAACCCCGATGCCATCGAGAGCAAGAATCAGTTTGACGCCGCCTTCGGTCTGAGCGGTGCCGCCAGCTGCGACAACCTCGAGGAGCTCTTCCGCAAGAAGCTCGAGGCCAACCCCGACGACGAGGCAACCCTTGCACAGGCCGTATCGCTCATGTCGCGTGCCAACTGCGACGGAGAGTTCTTCTTCACGACGGCCGAGAAGTATTACAACGCTCACCCCACCTCGGAGACGGCGCTCTCCCTGGCACAGGGCTTCCAGGCCAAGGGTGAGTATGACAAGGCCATCAAGTATCTGAACGAGGCGCTTGCCACCGAGACCGACAACATCGAGCGTGAGAAGCTGCTCGTCCGCATCAGCCTCGTGGACCTCGTGGCCGCCAACTATTCGGGTGCCGCAGCCGCCGCACGTCAGCTGCGTGAGCTCAACCCCGAGAACGGTCTTTCGTACTTCGTGCTGGCTCAGTGCTATGCCGCTTCGGCCGCTGCATGTGACGGCATCGCCGGACAGGCAACCTTCTGGGCTGCTTACGACACGATGTCGCAGGCCGTGAACCTGCTGCAGGACAGCCCCGAGTATCTGGAGAATGCCAAGACGGCCCTTGCGTCCTACCGCAACCACTTCCCCACCTCGGAGGAGTGCTTCTTCAACGAGCTGCAGCCCGGTGCCCGCTACACCGTAACGTGCGGTACGGCAGCCGGTGTGGTTACGACCGTTCGTACGCGCTAAACGCTCCGGATGGGAACCATTCTCATGAAGTATCTCAAGGTAGCACTTTCCCTTGCGGGAAGTGCTATCTTGCTATTCTCCTGCGGGGAGTCCGGGCAGCAGACGGATGAGGCGGCCAACGAGGCGATGATGACCGAGTACAGCGAGAACCTCTTGATTGTCATGTCGCAGAACGGCCGCAAGTCCTATGTCTTCACCACTCCGCTCGTCGAGGGCTACACGCTCGGCGCGGAACCCTACCGCGAGTTCCGCAAGGGTGTGAAAATCACCACCTACAAGGATGATTCGCTCTCGTCGGTCGACGCCGTGCTGACGGCCAACTACGCCATCTACTACGAAAACCGCGAACTGTGGGAGGCGAAGGGCAACGTGGTGGTCGAGAAGTCGGACGGCAAGACGCTCTATACGCAGCAGCTCTTCTGGAATGCCCGTACGGGGAAAATCTACTCGAATGTCGACTCGAAAATCGTCCAGAACGGAGGCCGCGACGTCTTCATCGGCGAGGGCTTCGAGTCGGACGAGCAGTTCCGAGACTGGCGGTTCCGCCGGATGAAGGGGCAGATGGAGGTCGATGCCACACCCCGCCAGCCGGCCGACTCCACGGAACGGGCCGAGCGGGACAGCGTGCGTGCCGAGCGCCGTGCAGCTGCAGCTACTCCGCAGTCGCAGACGCGTCCGGGTCCCGCTCCACGCGTCCGTTACTCTTCGCCGCGCTCCTCGCAACCCGCGCGCAAGGAGGTGTCGGCTCCCGCGCCCGTCGCCTCGCAGTCGGTGCCGAGTCTGCAGGGTGCCGCAGAGAGCGCCCGTAACTCCTCCGGGGAGCGTTCCACGCTGAAGACTGAACGCCTTGAGCTGGCGGCTCCCTCCAAGCTGTCGACGTCCGATGGGGAGCAGAAGTAGCGCCGAAAAGTAAAGTCACGCATAGATAGAATAACACCTAAAAAGTGTAGCCACCGATTAAAAAGTGTAGCCACCGATGTTGTCTTCCGTCATACTGATTGCCGTCATGCTGCTGCTGTCGGCCTTCTTTTCGGGCATGGAGATTGCCTTCACGAGCAAGAACCGCCTCAAGCTGGAAATCGACCGCAAGCAGAGCCGGATGTTCGACTTCATCGCCGACATCTTCGCCCGCCATCCGGGGCAGTACATCACCACCATTCTGGTGGGCAACAACATTGCGCTGGTCGTCTACTCGCTCTACATGTCGTTGCTGCTGCGCGGCATCTTCCACCTGCTGGGGTGGGAGCGGATTGCCCAGGAGGGGTCGGTGGCCATCGAAACGGCCGTCTCGACCGTGATTATCATCTTCGTGGCGGAGTTCCTCCCCAAGTCCGTATTCCGCAACAGCCCCAACTTCTACTACCGCACGCTGGCTCCGGTCATCTACTTCTTCTACATCGTGCTCTATCCCATCGCGCGGCTGACGACCCTCATCTCGCAGGGCATCCTCTTCCTGGCGGGCCGCCGGCTCAAGCGCCAGGTGGCCGAGCCGAAGTTCGACCGCGAGGACCTCGCCGCGCTGCTCGATACGGCCGGCACGGAGCAGGGACCCGAGCCCGACCAGGAGCTGAAACTCTTCCAGAATGCGCTCGACTTCGCCGACCTGCGCGTGCGTGACTGCATGGTCCCGCGGGTTGATATCGAGGCCGTGGACCTGGACGACACCACCCTCGAACAGCTCACCGAGCGTTTCGTCGAGACGAAGTATTCGCGCATCTTCGTCTGGCGCAAGAGCATCGACAACATCGTGGGTTATGTCAACTCTAAGAGCCTCTTCACGGCGCCCAAGAGCATCGAGAGCGTCATGATGGAGGTGAGCTTCGTGCCGGAGACCATGCCGCTGCAGTCCGTGCTCGAGAACTTCATCAAGCACCGCAGCAACGTGGCCGTCGTTATCGACGAGTTCGGCGGCACGGCGGGCATCATCTCGCTCGAGGATGTGCTCGAGCAGATTTTCGGCGAAATCGAGGACGAGCACGACGTGCCCGACCTGATTGAGAAGCAGGTTGGCGAGCAGGAGTGGGTCTTCTCGTGCCGTCTGGAGGTGAAGTACCTCAACGAAAAGTACGATCTGGGCATCGAGGAGAGCCGCGAGTACGACACGCTGGCCGGATTCATCCTCTTCCACAACGAAGGCATCCCTTCGCCCGGAGAGACCGTTTCGGCGGGCAACCTCCAGGTGAAGATTCTCCGCACGACCCGTTCGCGCATCGAACTGGCGCGGGTCCGCAAGCTCTGAGCTTCCGGGGCCCGGGTCGGTCGGAGCCTGTCCGAGGGGCAGGAAATGGAGAAGCGCGTCCGGCGAGGGTCGTGAGAGCTTCTGAGGCATGAGGTCCGCATGCAGATGTGTCGGGCGATATGCCCGAAAGAGGCGGATGGAAGATGCTCCGAAGAGCGTGCGCAGTGAATCGTACGCAATCGCGGGCAGTCGGAATGGAGAGGCAGAATGGACAAGCGGAATGATTCCCGCACGGCAGTTGATGACCGAGGGGATTTTTCCGCTTTTTTATGGCATATTTACGAGAATATTTATTATCTTTGGCCCTAATTCGGAACGCCTTCTGCCGCTCCGCCTCGGCGGGGCTGTCGCAGCCCGACGACGCGGAAGGTTAGCACCAAGCAAACAAATATTTAACGTTTTCATATGGCAAGTTTAAACACCTTACGGACCAAGTTCGGCATCGTGCTTTCGATTATCATCGCACTCGCCCTCTTGGCATTCATCCTGTCGCTGAAGACCGAGATGGGCTTCTCGGGCAATGACCCCCGCGTGGGCGTCATCGACGGCGAGAAAATCAACTATTCGGAGTATTACGAGACCTACGAGCGCGTGCGTTCGCAGAGCGGCACCGTCGATTCCGACGAGCAGCAGTCGGCCATGCTGGCCAACGCAGCCTGGCAGCAGCTCTTCTCGAAGTATGTGCTCGACCCGGGCTTCGAGCGCCTCGGCCTTCGCGTGACGGAGCCCGAGCGTATGGCCATGGTGAGCGGCGAGCAGCCCTCGCAGGCCTTCTTCAACGCCTTCGCCGACCCCCGTACGGGCAGCTACAACGTGGCGGCCGTAAGTCAGTTCCTTGCCCAGGCCGAGACCAACTCCCAGGCGCAGGCCGCATGGCAGGCGCTCAACGAGCAGGCGCGTCTCGAGCGTCTCTTCCAGAAGTATATGGGTTTGGTTCGCGGCGGCACCTATGTGAACGCTCTGGAGGTGGCCAACGGCGTTGCTTCGGCGAACAACACCTTCTCGGGTCGTTGGGCCGGCAAGAAGTACGCTTCGATGCCCGATTCGCTCTTCACGGTCAGCTCGTCGGAGATGAACGAATACTACAAGAGCCACAAGCAGATGTTCAAGCAGCAGCCTTCGCGCACGCTCTCCTACGTCATCTTCGAGGTGAACCCCACCGATGACGACATGCTCGCGCTGGAGAAGCAGGCCAAGGAGGTGGGTGCCCAGCTGGCAGCCTCCGACGAGGTGCGCACCTTCGTACGCAGCAACCGCAACGGCCGCATCGCCGAGAACTACGTCTCGGCAGCCCAGCTTACCGACGACGAGGCCGAGGCGCTGACCGCCGGCAAGCAGTACGGTCCCGTGCTGAAGAACAACGAGTGGACGATGGCCCGCGTGCTCGACGTCAAGACGGCGCCCGATTCGCTGGGCATCAAGCACATCGTGCTTCCCTATACCGAGGAGTCGCTGGCCGACAGCCTCATGGGCGTGCTGCGCGGTGGTGCCGACTTTGCCGAGCTGGCTTCGCGCTACTCGGTCTATGACGCAACGGCTGCCAACGGCGGCGAGGTGGGCGTGCTTCCCTTCTCGGCCTTCACGGGCGAGTTTGCCGAGGCTCTGGCCGGCGCCAAGAGCGGTGACATCGTGAAGATTGCCTCGGGCGACGCCATCCAGATTATGCAGGTCTACCGTGCCGACAAACCCTCGAAGCACTACCAGATTGCCTCCATTACCTATCCCGTCGAGGCCTCGACGGCTACCCGCACCCAGGTGCACAACGCCGCCGGCACCTTCTCGGTCAACGCCAAGGAGTCCTTCGCCGATGCAGCCACGACGGCTGCCGTGACGCCGCGCGTGGCTACCCTCGTGCAGGGCGACCGTACGATTCGCGGTCTGGAGGATTCGCGCGAGGTTGCCCGCTGGGCCTATGGCGCCAAGGTGGGTGACATCTCCGAGATTTTCACCGTGGACAACGACTATGTGATTGCCACGCTGACGGCCATCGACGACGACGAGTATGCCTCGCCCGAGAAGGTCGCCTCGCAGATTCGCATGCAGCTGCTTCGCGACAAGAAATATGACGCCATCGTCAAGGAGCTCTCGGGCTCGACGCTCGAAGAGCAGGCCGCAAGCCTCGGCTCGGAGGTTGCCCCCTTCGAGAACGTCGGCTACGCTTCGTTCTACATCAATGGCCCCGGCATCGAGCCCCGTCTGGTAGGTGCCATCGCTTCGACCACCGAGAAGGGGGTTGTTTCGGCTCCCGTCAAGGGTATGTCGGGCGTCTATGTCTTCGTGGTGGACAACATCGCCACCGAGGAGAAGCAGACGGCCGAGGGTGAGAAGGTGCGTGCACAGGCCGTGGCCGAGAACATGGCCCAGCAGATGGCTCTTCCCGCCATCCAGCAGATGGCTGAAATCCAGGACCTGCGCGGCAAGTACTTCTAACGGCGCGGCCCAACATCCGATTGAGAAGAGCCGGACCTCGAGGTCCGGCTCTTTCTTTTTCCCGTTTTTTTGCCTATCTTTCGGAGACGAAATGCTCCCGCAGAGCGATTCACGAAAAACATCATACGGATATGAACAACTTCATCTATTACAATCCTACGCGCCTGGTCTTCGGCAAGGGGACCATTGCCCGGCTGTCGAAACTCATTCCCGCAGGCAAGCGCATTCTGGTCACCTTCGGCGGCGGCAGCGTCCGCAAGAACGGCGTATATGACCAGGTTACGAAGGCCCTCGAGGGGCACGAACGGTTCGAGTTCTGGGGCATTGAGCCCAATCCTTCGGTCGAGACGGTCCGCGAGGCGGTAGCTCTGGGCCGCGAGAAGCAGGTCGACTTCCTGCTGGCCGTGGGCGGCGGCTCGGTCATCGACGGCACGAAACTCATCGCTGCGGGCCTCTGCTACGAGGGTGACCCGTGGGAGATTGTCCTCAAGGGTCAGGCCTCGGCGCAGCTCCCCTTCGCAACGGTGCTTACGCTGCCCGCCACGGGCTCCGAGATGAACAGCGGAGCTGTTATCTCGCGCCACGAGACGCGTGAAAAGAGGGCCTTCTACGGCACCTATCCGCAGTTCTCGATTCTCGACCCCGAGGTGACCTACTCGCTGCCCAAACGTCAGATTGCCTGCGGTCTGGCCGATACGTTCGTACATGTGCTCGAGCAGTACCTCACCACGACGGGCCAGTCGCGTGTGATGGACCGCTGGGCCGAGGGTATCCTCCACACGGTGGTCGAGGTGGCTCCCCGCGCCCTGAGTGGTGAGCATGATTACGATACCATGTCGGACTACATGCTCTCGGCAACGCTGGCGCTCAACGACATGATTCGCATGGGCGTGACGCAGGACTGGGCGACCCACATGATTGGCCACGAGCTGACGGCGCTCCACGGCCTGACGCACGGCGCCACGCTGGCGATTGTTGCCTGCGGTACGATGCGCGTGCTGCGCGACCAGAAGCACGGCAAGCTGCTTCAATTCGGCGAGCGCATCTGGGGCATTGCCGACGGCACGGAGGAGGAGCGCATCGACCGGACGATTGCCCGCACCGAGGAGTTCTTCCGCTCGCTGGGGTTCTCGACCCGCCTCTCGCAGGAGGGTATCGGTGAGGCGACAATTGCTGAGATTGAGCGCCGCTTCAATGCCGAAGGTGTTGCCTATGGCGAGGCCGGCAACGTGACGGGAGCCGTTGCACGCCGGATTCTCGAGGCCTGTCTCTAAGGGGAAATTGGCCGAACCGACCGAACCGGCCGCACAGGCTGAACCGACTAACCGCTCCCGACTCAACCGGGCTGGTCAGCCGATTCTGCCGAATCGAGCCGAGCCGGCAGGGTCGGTCGGGTTTTCCGGGACGGGCACATCACCGCTTCGGATATCAACGCAGCGAAGCCGGGTCCATCAATGGACCCGGCTTCGCCTTTTTTGTGCGGGGCATTCCGTGCCGGCAACGGTTGGGCAATTGCCTTGGCAGGGTAGTCGGTTTTGCCCCGATGGGGCATTCGTTTTACCTTGGTAGGGTAGTGCTTTACCCCGGTGGGGCAGTCGCCTTTGCCTGGGTAGGGTAGTGCTTTTACTCCGATGGGGCAGTCGCTTTTGCCTCGGAGGGGCAGTCGCCCCTTTCCCCTCCGAGGGAGCGGGGCCGGGACAAAAAAAATACCCGCCGGATGCATCCGGCGGGTATTTCGTACATGCGTCGCTTCGGTTACTCGGCGAGCAGAATCTCAAGCATCTTGATGGCTGCCGTGGCAATCGGCGTACCGGGGCCGAAGATGGCGGCGGCACCGTCGCGATAGAGCTCGTCGTAATCCTGGTGAGGAATAACGCCTCCCACAATCACGATGATATCCTCGCGGCCCAGCTTCTTGAGCTCGGCAATCAGCTGCGGAACCAGCGTGAGGTGACCTGCGGCCAGCGACGATACGCCCACTACGTGAACGTCGTTCTCGACGGCCTGCTTGGCGGCCTCCTCCGGAGTCTGGAAGAGCGGACCCATGTCGACGTCGAAGCCGATGTCGGCATAACCCGTGGCAACCACCTTGGCACCACGGTCGTGACCGTCCTGACCCATCTTGGCAATCATGATGCGCGGCTGACGGCCCTCCTTCTTGGCGAACTCGGCGCACAGCTCCTTGGCGCGCTCGAAAGACTTGTCGTTTTTCACTTCTGAAGAGTATACACCCGAGATGGAACGAATAACTGCCTTGTAGCGGCCTACGACTACCTCGCAGGCGTCGGAAATCTCACCCAGCGTAGCGCGCACCTTGGCTGCCTCGACGGCCAGCTCGAGCAGGTTGCCCTTCTTGGTCTTCACGCACTCGGTGATGGCGGCCAGAGCCTTCTTCACGGCCTCGTTGTCGCGCGTTGCGCGCAGCTCCTTCAGACGCTTGATCTGGCTCTCGCGTACGGCGGTGTTGTCGACGGCCAGGATGTCAATCGGGGCCTCCTTCTCAAGCCGGTACTCGTTCACGCCGATAATCTTCTCGGCGCCCGAGTCGATGTGAGCCTGCTTGCGTGCGGCAGCCTCCTCGATACGCATCTTCGGAATACCGGTCTCGATGGCCTTGGCCATACCGCCCAGCTTCTCGACCTCCTGGATGTGCTCCCAGGCCTTGTGTGCAATCTCGTTGGTGAGGGTCTCGACATAGTACGAACCGGCCCACGGGTCGATTTCGCGGCAGATGCTGGTCTCCTCCTGGATGTAAATCTGGGTGTTGCGGGCGATACGTGCCGAGAAGTCGGTCGGCAGCGCGATGGCCTCGTCCAATGCGTTGGTGTGCAGCGACTGGGTGTGGCCCAGAGCGGCGCCCATGGCCTCGATGGCCGTACGTGCAACGTTGTTGAAGGGGTCCTGCTCCGTAAGCGACCAGCCCGAGGTCTGCGAGTGGGTACGCAGTGCCAGCGACTTGGGGTTCTTCGGGTCGAACTGCTTGACAATCTTGGCCCACAGCATACGTGCGGCACGCATCTTGGCAATCTCCATGAAGTGGTTCATGCCGATGGCCCAGAAGAACGACAGACGCGGTGCGAAGGCGTCAATCGACATGCCGGCGTTGATACCTGCGCGCAGGTACTCCAGACCGTCGGCCAGCGTGTAGGCCAGCTCGATGTCGGCCGTTGCGCCTGCCTCCTGCATGTGGTAACCCGAAATCGAAATCGAGTTGAACTTGGGCATGTTCTTCGAGGTGTACTCGAAGATGTCGGCGATGATGCGCATCGAGAACTCGGGCGGGTAGATATAGGTGTTGCGCACCATGAACTCCTTGAGGATGTCGTTCTGAATCGTACCCGAAAGCTGGTCGAGCGTGCAGCCCTGCTCCAGACCGGTGACGATGTAGAAGGCCAGAATGGGCAGCACGGCGCCGTTCATGGTCATCGAAACCGACATCTTGTCGAGCGGAATGCCGTTGAAGAGCACCTTCATGTCCTCGACCGAGCAAATCGACACACCGGCCTTGCCCACGTCACCAACCACACGCGGATGGTCGGCGTCGTAGCCGCGGTGCGTAGCCAGGTCGAAAGCCACCGACAGACCCTTCTGACCGGCCGCCAGGTTGCGGCGATAGAAGGCGTTGGACTCCTCGGCGGTCGAGAAACCGGCATACTGGCGGATGGTCCACGGACGCATCACATACATCGTCGAGTAGGGACCGCGCAGGAAGGGGGCGATACCTGCCGCATAGTTCAGGTGCTCCATGCCTTCGAGGTCTTCGGCCGTATAGGTTCCCTTGACGGGAATGCGCTCGGCCGTCAGCCACGGCTCCACCTGTCCGCAGCCCTTCGAGGCGCAGCAGCTCTTCTGCTGACCGCCTTCGTATTTTAATTCTGAAAATTTAGCTCTCATGATTAGATTCCCATCTCTTTAAGGTAGAACTTCAGTGTCTCGAGCACGTTCGACTTCACGTTGATGAAGTTGGTGATGCCCTGTGCCTCGAGTTCGGGCGTGCAGGCGGGTGCACCGGCCACAACGAGGATGGCCTTGCCGCCGAGCAGCTCCTTGACCTTCGGAGCGACCGTTGCGTAGTCGTCGTCCGATGCGCAGACAACGACGATTTCGGCCTTCGATGCGAGTGCGGCCTCGACGCCCTCCTCAACCGACTTGAAGAAGGTGTTGTCGATGACGCGGATGCCGGCGCAGGCGAAGAAGTTGCACGAGAACTGGGCGCGTGCACGGGCCATTGCCAGACTGCCGCAGGTGAGCATGAATGCCTTGGGCTCCTTGCCGCTGCGGTCCACGTGCAGACGCATGGCCTCGAATGCCATGGCGCCGCGGTAGGGCTTCAGCGTGTTGCCCTCGCTCTCGGGACGCGTTACGCACTCCTGCTTGATTTCCTCGCCGGCCTTCTCCGTGAAGTTGGGGTACTGGTTGGCGCCCAGCAGAATCTGACGGCGCGTGGCGATGTTCTTGTCCTTGGCTGCAGCCGAAGCCTTGACGCGCTCTACGATGAAGCCCGACTTGTAGGCCTCCGTGTAGCCGCCCTTCTCCTCAATCTCGAGGAAGAGCTTCCAGGCCTCGTTGGCAATCGACTGGGTGAGGTTCTCGATGTAGTACGAACCGCCGGCCGGGTCAACCACCTGGTCGAAGTGAGCCTCGTGCTTGAGCAGCAGCTCGACGTTGCGGGCGATGCGCTTCGAGAATTCGGTCGGAGCCTCGAACGATGCGTCGAACGGCGTCACCTCCAGCGAGTGGATGCCGGCGATGGAGGCCGACATGGCCTCGGTCGTGCCGCGGAGCATGTTCACATAGGGGTCGTATACGGTCTGGTTCCAGGTCGAGGTTACGGCGTGGGTGTACATCTTGCAGGCGCAATCCTTCTCGGGGTTGTATGCCTTGACGATGTTGGCCCAGAGCATGCGGGCGGCGCGGAACTTGGCCATCTCCATGAAGTAGTTCGAGGTGACGGCCATCGAGAAGCGGAGCTTGCGGGCAGCCTCGTCGACGCTCAGACCGGCGTCCATCAGACGCACCAGATAGTCGTGACCGGCCGAGAGCGTGAAGGCGAGCTCCTCGACGATGGTCGAGCCGGCGTTGCTGAAGATATGGCCCGAGACGGTTACCACGCGGATGTGCTTGTACTCCTTGGTCTTCTTGACCAGCTCGGCGATGCGTGCGAAGCACTTGGCACCGTTCTCCGAGCAGAAGTCACCCTTCGAGGTGAGGCCCTTGACCAGCGGGTCGATGCAGAAGTTGGCGTGTACATCCTCCTTGGCGATGCCCTCCTTCTCGACCTTTGCGAGGAAGAGTTCGGCTACGGCAGCGGGATGCTCGCCGCAGAAGGTCAGCTCGATGGCCGGGATGTGGATACCGGCCAGCAGCGTGTCGAGGTCGGCGGCGGAGAAGTTCTCCGAAGCGATGCAGAGTCCGAGTGCATCGACGCCTGCGTTGAGGAGCTTGAGCGCCTCTTCGTTGGCAGCCTTGGGGCACTCCACGCGGATGGTCTGGTGTACATGCCAGTGGTTGTTCGCGCGCGTGCCTCTTACATAAGGGAACTCTCCGGGCTGGGAGCCCAGGAACCGGAGACCTTCGAGATTTTCGGCCCGGTAGTAGGGACGGACATTGAATCCCTCGCCGGTTCTCCATACGAGTTTGCGCTCGTAGTCAGCACCTTTCAGGTCGGCCTTAATCACCTCTTCCCACTTCTCGGTCGGGACCGGAGGGAATTCGGTGAACAGCTTTTCACGTTGGGTATTTGCCATAACTATATTAGAGATTAGTATAAGTGTTGTCCAAAATTGCACGTAAAGGTATAAAATATTCGGGAGAATGAAGCAAAAAATCGTTAGGAAAATAACAATACCCCGGATGCAGTTTTTAGGCCTGCCGGTGACTTGTTTGGTTATTTAGGATAAAATTAGTATGATATAGGAATAAAATCGAGAAAAATCAAAAACAGGCGATTTTGCGTATGTGCGATGAAAAATGATGCTGTTTTCCGGAAAATGGCTCTGAAAAACGGGGTGTCTGCCTGAAAACAGGGTCTGTTTTTCGGAAAATCGCGAAAAAATGAGGTGCTTTTCGAAAAAAATGCGATTTTTGCAAAACAACGACAGCGTTTATTTTTTTACCTTTGCACTCGAAAGATAAAACGACAATTCATCCCCCATCCAGATTATGTCTCAACTCAGATTCAAGATGGTCGATGCGGCAATCAACCACACGGCCGTTGAAGTGAAGGCTCCCGAGGGACGTCCTTCGGATTATTTCGGAGAGAAGGTATTCGGACGCGCTGCCATGCGCAAGTACCTTGACAAGAAGACCTACGCAGCGCTGCTCGATACGATGGAGAACGGTACGCCGCTCACGCGCGACGTGGCCGACAGCATCGCCGCCGGCATGCGTCAGTGGGCGCTTGAGCATGGTGCCGACCACTATACGCACTGGTTCCAGCCGCTGACGGGCGGTACGGCCGAGAAGCACGATGCCTTCGCCGAGCCCGACGGAATGGGCGGCGTGCTGGAGGAGTTCTCGGGCAAGCTGCTCGTACAGCAGGAGCCCGACGCCTCGTCGTTCCCCAACGGCGGCATCCGCAACACCTTCGAGGCGCGCGGCTATTCGGCGTGGGACCCCTCGTCGCCGGCCTTCATCGTCGACACGACGCTCTGCATCCCGACCGTCTTCATCGCCTATACGGGCGAGGCGCTCGACTACAAGGTGCCCCTGCTGCGGGCCCTTTCGGCGGTTGATGCCGCTGCCACGGAGGTCTGCCACTACTTCGACAAGAATGTTTCGAAGGTCTTCTCCTATCTGGGCTGGGAGCAGGAGTATTTCCTCGTTGACGAGAGTCTCTGGGCCGCACGTCCCGACCTGATGCTCACGGGGCGTACGCTCATGGGTCACGAGTCGGCCAAGAACCAGCAGCTGGAGGACCACTATTTCGGTGCGATTCCGACGCGTGTGATGGCCTTCATGAAGGACCTCGAGTATGAGTGCCTGAAGCTGGGCATTCCGGTCAAGACGCGCCACAACGAGGTGGCTCCCAATCAGTTCGAGCTGGCTCCGGTCTACGAGGAGGTCAACCTTGCCAACGACCACAACCAGCTGCTGATGACCATCATGGACAAGATTGCGCGCCGCCACCAGTTCCGCGTGCTGCTCCACGAGAAGCCCTTCAAGGGCATCAACGGCTCGGGCAAGCACAACAACTGGTCGCTGGGCACCGATACGGGCGTCAATCTGCTCGGTCCGGGCAAGACGGCCGGTGAGAACCTGCAGTTCATCACCTTCCTGGTCAATGCCATCTCGGCGGTCTACAAGCACAACGGTCTGCTCAAGGCCTCCATCATGAGCGCCACCAACGCCCATCGTCTGGGCGCCAACGAGGCACCCCCGGCCATCATCTCGACCTTCCTCGGTTCGCAGGTCTCGGCCGTGCTGGACAAGCTGGCAGCCTCGAGCGGCGACGATGCGATTCGCTTCGACGCGAAGAGCGTCTTCAAGATGAGCGGCATCTCGCACATCCCGACTCTGCTGCTCGACAATACGGACCGCAACCGCACCTCGCCCTTCGCCTTCACGGGCAACCGCTTCGAGTTCCGCGCCGTGGGTTCGTCGGACAACTGCGCCGAGGCGATGATTGTGCTCAATACAGCGATGGCCAACGAGCTGACGGAGTTCAAGCGCAACGTCGACGCCCAGATTGAGGCCGGCGTGAAGAAGGAGAAGGCCATCTACGAGGTGCTCAAGCAGATGATTAAGGCCTGCCAGGCGATTCGCTTCGACGGCAACGGCTATTCGGACGAGTGGAAGGCCGAGGCGGCCCGCCGCGGTCTGGACTGCGAGACCTCCACGCCGCTCATCTTCGACCGCTATCTGGACCAGGCGTCGCTCGACATGTTCGCTGCAACGGGCGTCTTCTCGAAGGTCGAGCTCGAGGCCCGCACCGAGGTGAAGTGGGAGACCTATACCAAGAAGATTCAGATTGAGGGCCGCGTACTGGGTGACCTGGCGATGAACCACATCGTGCCGACGGCTTCGCGCTACGAGGCGATGCTGCTCGACAAGGTCTACAAGATGGCGCAGATTCCGGGGCTCAACGCTGCGGCCGACATCGAACTCATCAAGAAAATACAGGGCCACACGGCTGAAATACAGCGCCTGACGGGCGAGATGATTGAGGCGCGCAAGCACGCCAACCCCATCGAGGACCAGCGTGCCAAGGCCATCGCCTACCACGATACGGTGGCGGTCTTCTTCGACCAGATTCGCTACCATATCGACAAGCTGGAGGAGATTGTCGACGACCAGATTTGGCCCCTGCCGAAATACCGCGAGCTGCTCTTCATGCGTTAGCGGTACATTGGAGAAGTTAGGTTTTTGAGCGAAGCGGGGAGGCTGCGGCCTCCCCGCTTCCGTTTTACGACCCGCCTTTGCACGGTGCCGCCCCTTTTGCGGTCTGCGTCCTGGTTGTTGTCTTGCTGCGCCTCCGCTCGCGGGTCGGCGGGCGGAGGGGGGCCGGCTGCGGTGTGTGGAGGTGAGGGTGCGGTCGCGCCGGGTGTTCGTTTTCGGGCCAAAGATGTTGCGGCCGGCCGTTGCATCGGGGCGGATTCGAATAAAAGTATTATCTTTGTAACAGGCGCCTGCCGAGGGGTTGTTTCCGGTGATATGCGGGGCGGCGCGCAAATCCTTTCGAACCATGAAGCCACTCTTTTCGGAACGCGAAGTGCGTGCCGTGGCGATTTTTCTGCCGCTGGCCGGACTGGTCATCCTCGGCCTGCTGCTGGCCCGCCCACGGACGACGCAGCAGGATGCCGACCTGCTTGAACGGGAGTTCGAGGAGCGGGTCGACTCGGCCCGTCTGCGCCCGTTCGACCCCAACCGGGCCGACTACGACGAGCTGCGCAGCCTCGGGCTCTCGAAGTACGAGGCGGTGAGCCTGCTCAAGTACCGCGCTTCGGGCAAGATTTTCCGCATTCCCGAGGATGTGGCCCTCTGCTATGGCTTCTCGGATTCGCTCTACCGCCGTCTGGCGCCCTACATCCGCATCGGCCGCAAGTACGCCCTCGCGCCCCGCTCGTACAGCCGCGAGCGGATTGTGCCGCAGCCGATTGCTCCCGAGCCCTTCCTGGTCGACACGGTAAGCGCCGCCTATCTGCAGGCCATCGGGGCCCTGTCGCGGCGTCAGGCCCAGGTCTTCATCCGCTGGCGCGATGCGAGCGGCATCCGCGACATGGAGGAGCTGCGCGCCTGCTACGTCATCTCGGATTCGGTGGCCGACGCCCTGGAGCCCTACGTCCTCTTTGCGGAGCGGCGCCCCTCGCCCTTCGAGGAGCCCGTCGAGCTCAACAGCGCCGATTCGGCTGCGCTGCGGAGCGTCGTCGGCATCGGCGAGAAGACCGTGACGGCCATCATGCGCTACCGCGAACGGCTGGGCGGCTTCGTGCGGGTCGAGCAACTGGCCGAGGTGCCGGGCGTTACGGAGCGCAATTACGAGCGAATTTTGAAACAAATTCGCTGCGATAGCTTTCAAATTCGAAAAATTGATATTAACTTTGCAGCCCCGAACGAGTTGGGACGCCATCCCTACATGGCACCCCGCACGTTGCGGAAACTGCTCAAGGCAAGACAATTGAAAGGAGGTTGGAGTACCCTCGAAGAGTTGGTAAAGGACGACATATTGACCCGGGAGGAGGCAGCGCGGCTGGCTCCCTACCTGCAATTCGGGGTGCGGAAGACGGAACTGAAAGATGATTCGACGTCGTTCGGAGGTGAGGTTCCTCCGGGCTACTTCCAATGAAAAGACAACCTCAATTTTAATTTTTGCAAACTTAAAAAACAACACATACCATGATTATCATGCCGGTAAAAGAGGGCGAGAACATCGAGCGCGCCCTGAAGAAGTTCAAGCGTAAATACGAGCGTACGGGTGTCCTGAAGGAGCTCCGTCGTCGCCAGTACTTCACGAAGCCTTCGGTGGCCAAGCGTGAGGCGATGCAGCGCGCCATTTACGTGGAGCACACCTACCGCAACGAGGAGTAGGCGCTTCGCTTCCGAAAAAAGAGCCCCGACGGTTTCCGTCGGGGCTCTTTCGTGTCGGGAGTGAAGCGTGGGCCCTGTCTGTCGGAACTTTTTCGTGTCGGTTTGGAGACGTTCCGCACGCTCCGGACGTCGGGGCTATTTTGTGTCGGTCGGATGTCCCCATACGCTCCGGACGTCGGGGCTTTTTATGCCGGTGTGTGAAGCATGTCCGCGCGCTTCGGTTCGGGCGGGCCGGTGCCCGGACGTCGGGCAGGGTGGCCTTCGCCGTATTCACTCTATCCTGTCCGTTCTCCGTCTCCGTTTCCGTTTCCCGTCTCCGGTTCCTGCCGGGTTGCACTGCCGGTCGGAATCATCCCTCCGGGCAGGGTTTCGAAGTGTAAGCTGCCGGCGGTTGTCGGGTGGGTGAAATGCCGGAATCGGGCCATAATAGGGTAGTGGTGACCGAAAACGGGTGTACGTCCGTTCGTGTTTTTTTTAGGAATAATACCCCTGCTGAACCGTTTTTGCACGGGTAAAATGATGAAAAAAGGGGCTGAGTTGACTTTTTTTGTGAGAAAATGATGGCAAAATGAATAAACGTACGGCCGGAAGTAGGATATTTTGAAAAATAAGGTTATCTTTGTTTTTACTTGTGAGAATGATTTGTGGGGTGAGAAACGTCCGTTCATATTCGGAAAAGGCTCACAAATCGCTTCCGCTGCCCGGTCCAGTCCGGTCGACGGTCGTGATACGGCGTTTTTTGCGATTGGGACGGTATTCCGCCCTTTTTTCGTATCACGGTGTCGGCAAGCAAACTTTTTAACTAATTAACTAATAACTTAAACTGTTCGTTACATGAAGTTTTTTGGACTCACGATTGCGGCGGCTGTCGCCACAATGACGGCTCAGGGTGTGTCGGCCCAGGAGCTCAACAAAAAGGTAGCCTCGGACGAGTACGTGCGTAACTCGGTCTGCCTGATGATGATGGAGGATGCCTCCGTGCCCCAGAAGGATGTGCTCCGCGAGGCGTTCCTCAATGCGGAGTGGAACCCCAAGTACAACGACCAGAACATCGAGACGTCGCTGCGCGTCATCGACCCGACGGCCTATACGCTCACTGCCGACGACGAGGCGGCCTTCAACCTCGCCTGCACCCCCACGGAGCAGTATCTCAACATCCTCGAGACGGGTGGTACGGCTCCCAAGCAGACCTACTACAACGAGACGATGAACCAGATTCTGCGTCAGCTGATGGCGACCCAGACGCAGACCGTCGATACGGTCATCAAGCTCAACGTGGCGCGTCTGGCCAACAAGTACCTGCTTGAGAACCACGTGGCCAAGCGTCTGGCCGACGGCTGGTTCCTCGGTCCCGACGGCCAGTACACCGACTCCACCGTGCTCGAGCGCGGCATGCTGAACGTCTCGGCCGATGAGTCGGAGGTGGCCGCTGCGACCGAGGCCGGTTCGCACTACCTGATGCGTCAGATTGACCTCTCGGAGCTGGTGGGCAACACCTTCGTGGTGGTGACGCGCTTCGGCTACAAGGCCAAGGATGCGCTGGTGGCCGACATCATGCTGCCGATGTACGCCGCCGCCGAGTTCGATTCGTCGGGCTACGGCAAGATGGCGCTCAAGGTGGCCGAGATGGGCGTGAAGGCCGGTCTGGGTGCCGGATACTACGTAACGGTTGACTCCTACCTCTTCCGTCTGCGCTGGAACGATGCCATCGCCGAGCGCTTCAACGAGCTGTGGGACAACGAGACCGGCGCCTTCAACATGGATGCCTACAACGCTTCGGACCTCTTCTCGCTGCAGTTCATCGGCAACGAGCGCGCATGGGCCAAGACCAAGGCCGGCGTCTTCACCGACAAGAGCGAGGATGAGCTGATTCGTCTGGCTGCCGCCGACGCCGTGGACGGCGTGCTGGCCAAGTTCGAGCGCAAGTACGACGAGTTCAAGACCAAGACCCCGCTCATCGTGCACGAAACTACCGACAAGAAGGGTCGTCCGACCCGCACCTATGCAGCCCGCATCGGTACGCGTGACGGTCTGGAGGGCGGCGAGGTATTCGAGGTGCTCGAGAAGAAGATTGTCATGAAGGACTCCGTCGAGCGCGTCTCCTACGTCAAGAAGGGCGAGCTGACCGTCGACAAGAAGAACGTTTGGGATAACTCCTACAGCACCGAGGTGGGTGCTCCGTCGGAGGAGGCCAAGACGGGCGAGACGCTGCTGGTGGGCAAGAGCAAGGATGCCTACTACGAGGGTCTGCTGCTGCGCATGAAGACCAAGAAGAAGTAGTGTGCCGCATGGACGTTGCATGAACCTGTTACCTTTTTATATTGTACTGCAATGAAAAGATTAGTTTTCATATTGATGCTTGTCCTTCTGCCCGCGATGCTCTTCGCGGGTCAGAAGAACAAGACCAAGAAGGCCAATGCGGAGACCGCCGCATGGCGCTATGAAATCCAGAACGAGGCGGTGGGTGCCGACAATACGGTGCTGGTCCGCGTCTGGAGCTATTCGAAGAGTGTTGACGTGGCCCGCAAGCAGGCGCTCAAGAATGCCGTTCACGGCCTGATTTTCAAGGGGGCGGCGGCCAACAACGACCGCTCGAAGCGTGCCCGCGCACTCAAGCCGCTGGTAAGCGACCCGAACGCCGAACAGACCTATGCCGCGTTCTTCGATAGCTTCTTCGCCGACGGGGGTGACTATGCCCGCTACGTATCGGTTGCCAACAGCTCGGGAGCCGGCAACGTGGTGAAGATGGGCAAGGAGTACAAGGTGGCCGTCTACGTGACGGTGCAGTACTCCGAGCTGCGCAACCGCCTCGAAAGCGAAGGAATTATCAAGAGCCTGGATTCCATCTTCTAACCTGTAAACCGTTGTGGATATGAAACGAGTGATTTTGTCGTGTGCCCTGCTCCTGGCCGCCGTGCTGGGCTATGCGCAGGGTGCCAAGAAGCCGACGATTATGGTCGTGCCGAGCGATGTGTGGTGCATCCAGAACGGCTACTACACCACCTTCGACAACCAGGGGACCGAAGAGAAGGTGCCCGACTACACGAAGGCAATCCAGGGCGATGCCGACCTGCTGCTGGTGACCAGCAAGCTGGGTGAACTGATGGCCGAGCGGGGCTTCCCGCTGCGGAGCATGGAGGCCATGCTCAAGCGGCTGAAGACCGAAGAGGCCGAGGAGTCGCTCACCATGTCGAAGGAGACGGGTGCCGAACTGGCCGAGTCGCCGCTCGACAAGCTCAAGCGGGTGGCCCGCGCCGACATCTGGATGCAGGTGACGTGGACCGTCAACCGCATCGGACGCGACGTCTCGGTGACCTTCAACCTTCAGGGTCTCGATGCCTACACCGATAAGCAGGTCGCCGCCGGCTCGGGTACGAGCGCTCCGGAGCCTGCCGCCTGGATGGAGCTCCCCGTGACGCTGTCGGAGGCCGTGAACGCCAATCTGGAGGACTTCTGCAATCAGCTGATGGCGCACTTCCAGGATATGGAGACCAAGGGACGTGAAATCGCCCTGACGTGCCGTTGCTGGAGCGACAGCGAATATGACTTCGAGAGCGAGGTGGGCGGCGACGAGCTGGGCTTCCTCATCGAGGACTGGGTGGCTGCCAATACGGTCGAGGGTCGTTTCACGACGGCCGACGCCTCGGAGAGCCGCATGTACTTCGAGCAGGTGCGCATCCCGCTCTTCAACGAGAACGGCCGCGCGCTCGACGCCCGCTCGTGGGCCAACGGCCTGCGCCGCGAGCTGCGCGAGAAGTACGGCATCGAGTCGAAGCTCACGATTCGCGGTCTGGGACAGGCAATCCTGACCATCGGAGGCAAATAATGATGTAGCATGAACTGCGCGGCAGACCCGACGGCGGACCCCGTGTCCGCTGCCGGGCCTTCGCCGCATAAAAACTCAAACAGCATGATGAAGAGATTTTTCGGGGTCGTGGCGGCGTTGTTCCTCTCCGCAGCGTCGTTCGCACAGACGGACCTGGTGGCCGTGACGCCCTACGTTTGCGATGAACTGGAGCTGCCCGCCGGCGTGAAGAATACGCTCCAGCAGCGGATGCTGCAGCTGGCGACGCAGAATGGATACGGCTCGCTCTCGGGCGAGTTCGTCCTGACGCCCAACGTGCTCGTACTCGACAAGAAGACGACGGCCACGGCTCCGGCGCAGTTCATCGTCGATTTGGAGATTTCGGTCTACGTGGTCGCCGTGGCCGAGCAGACCATCATCGCCGAGACGGCCGTGCCGGTGCGCGGCATCGGAGCCTCGGAGTCGAAGGCCTACATCAGCGCCATCAACCGGCTCTCGCCCCGTACGCCCGCCATGCGCAACTTCATGAACAGCTGCCGCGAGCGGATTGTCGACTACTACGCGCAGCGGGTCCCCGTGCTGATTGCAAAGGCGCAGTCGCTGGCCGACCGCGAGCAGTACGTTGAGGCCGTAGCGGTGCTCGACGCCATTCCCGAGAGCGTGCCCGAGTACGCCTCGGTGGCAAGCCTCAAGGTCGAGCTGGCCACGCAGCTGCTCGACCGCGTGGCCGAGACGGCCATGCAGCGCGCCAAGGTCGAGATGGTCAAGGGCAACTACGCCGAGGCGATGGATGCCCTGGTGGCGGTCAACCCCGCCAGCAACAAGGCCAAGGAGGCCTATGCGATGATTGACCAGGTGGCTGCGAAGATGAGCGAGGCCGAGCGCGCCGCACGCGAAGCGGAGTTGGCCCGTCTGGAGCAGGAGCGCGAAGCCTCGCAGCGGGCGTTCGACAACCAGATGATGCTCGAGAAGATGCGTCTCGAGGCGTCGTCCAAGGCCGCCGAGTCGGCCCGCAGCGCTGCGGCCGAGGTGTCGCTCTCGGGCATCAACGCCTGGCTGTTCGGCAAACTGAAGTAATCACCCGATAAAACGAAGAATACCCATGGCACAATGTCCCCGATGCAAGGAGGAGATGCCTCTGCTTTCGAAAGTATGCCCCGTCTGCGGATACGTGATGAACGACGGCGATGATTCGCCGACGGCCGAGGAGCTGGTCAACAGGCTCGAAGAGCTGCTGCTGCGCAGCAAGAACATGCCCAAACCCTCGTTTGCCGCCAGCCTGCGCAACATGCTCTTCGTGCTGTTCCTGGTGCTGGCCCTCTACTTCGTCGTGCTGGCCCTCATCAGCGAGGCGGGCCTCTTCTGGCTGCTGGGCATCGCATGCGGCGTGGTGGCGCTCTACCTGCTCGTGCGCAAGCTCACGAAGCGTACGACCAGCGCCGGTGCGTTCGAGCGTCTGAAGAACGAATATGAATACCAGGAGCGCCTTGCGCGCCGCAGCTTCGGCAAGAACATCGAGGTCTCGCGGCTCATCAAGGAGATAACCTCCGAAATCAACGCCGTCGAGGCGGAGCACCTCGCAGCCCGTCGGCGCAGCCGCACGCTGTGGCTGGTTTTCGCCGTGGTGGTCATCGTGGTGGCTGCCGGCGGCATTTTCTCGACCGACCTCGCCTCGCGCGACGAGGCTCCGGCAACGGAGCAGAGCCTTCCGGGCGGAGAGAGCTCCGGGGAGGCGGTCGCCGAGGGTGAGGCAGCTCCGTGGAAGGCGCGTGTGGCCGCCTTCGCCGCTTCGTCCGACAACAGCGAGTACGGCGACAATGCCGCCCGACTCTCCGTGCTGGACGAAATCCTCAAGTACAACGCCTTCGACGCCGCCGAGGAGTTCTTCTTCACCTATTGCCAGGGGAAGATGGGCGACCTGGAGTGCGCCCGGAAGATTGTAGGTAGTTATCTTGCCGCCGACCGGAAGGCCGACGCGGCCGCATTTGCCGGCCGGGTTGCGCTGCGTTATGCGTCGGATACGGCCAAACTGAAAAAAATGGTAGAATAAGATGGGACTTTTCAGCAAAAACAAGGCGGAAGGCGGCATCCTGGATGTCATCCGCTGCGACGAACCCGATTATCTGGTGTGGAAATGGTCGCCCGCAGGGGTGCCGAGCCGCCGCGAGAATGCCATCCGGTGGGGCAGTACGCTCCGCGTCAAGCAGGGCGAGGTGGCGGTCTTCGTCTATCGCCAGAACGACGGCAAGGAGATGGACTACTTCGAAGGTCCGCTCGACACGACGCTCAAGACGGCCAACTTCCCCGTGCTTTCGGGCATCCTGGGGTCGGTGTTCGGAGGGGAGACCCCCTTCCAGGCCGAAATCTACTTCATCAACCTGGCGGGCAACGTCCGTCTGCCCTTCTTCGTCCCGCAGTTCGACGTCTCGGACCCCCGGTTCCTGGACTACGCCGTGCCGGTGACGGTCAAGGGGCAGCTGCTCTTCAACATTACGGACTACAAGTCGTTCATCTCGCTGCACCGCATGATGCAGTTCGACATGGATGACTTCGCCGAGGAGGTGCGTGCTTCGGTAGTGCGCTATACCAAGTCGGTGGTGACCAATGCTCCGTCGAAGGGGCAGATTCCCCTGCTGCAGATTGAGCGCCACATCGACGAGGTGACGACGCTTGTCGAGGAGCGGCTGCGGTCGGTGCTTGCCGACGACTTCGGGGTGAACCTCAAGCGTCTGGACCTCTCGGAAATCGCTCTGGACAAGGATTCGGAGGGCTATGCCGACCTCTACGAGGTGACCACGGCCCAGATGACCGAGCTGACCCGGGCCCGCACGGAGGATACCGTCGAGCGCCTGCGCATGGGCCGCGAAGTGGAGTTCAAGCGCCAGAATCTGGGCGCTGAGACCGACTACTTCGCCGCACACCGGCTCAACCAGCAGACCGAGGTGGCCAAGATTGCGGCCGAGAGCCTCGGCGAGATGGGCGGCGGCATGGGCGGCGGCGACGGACTCAACCCTGCCGGCATGATGGCCGGGATGATGCTGGGCGGCGCCGTGGGCAGCAACATGGCCGGCATGATGAACGGCATGATGGGCGGCATGCAGGGTACGATGGCGCCTCAGACGTCGCAGACTCCGCCGCCCCTGACCACGACGATGTACTACGTTGCGGTGAACGGCCAGCAGACGGGACCCTATGCGCTTGAAGTCATCCGCCAAATGATTGCCGACGGCCGCATCGTGCGCGAGACGCTCGTCTGGAAGCAGGGCATGCCCGCCTGGGAGCAGGCCGGCGCGGTGACCGAATTGGCCCCCTGCTTCGTCCCGGTACCGCCGGTGCCTCCCGTACCTCCGGTTCCCCCCGTTGTTCCACCTCAAAAGTAGCAAGTCATGAAATTCAGACCCATTCCCGCAGTCATCGCACTGCTGCTCGGCGGCCTGGTATGCTACGGCTATCTGGCCTGTGGCGTCGAGACGGTGATGACGGTCATCGCCACCGTAGTGGCGCTGCTCTTCCTGGTGTCGGTGCTGGGCATCGGTTTCACGACCGGCCCCAACCGGACGGTGCTCTTCTCGACCGTCTCGAGCATCCTGCTGCTCGTCACCTTCCTGCTCAACATCCTCTTTGCGTGGCTCCACGTGGCGCTTCCCGTGGTGATTATCGTCAATGCGCTGGCCGTCATCGGGTGGCTCTTCGCGCTCTATGCGGCTCTTTCCGGCAATGTAAAAAATCAAAAGTCATGAAACGGCTCCTGACGCTTCTGCTGCTCCTGGCTGTGGCGCTTCCCGCCTCGGCACAGAAGGAGAAGGTGGTTGAACGCAGCGCCAAGAAGGCGCCCGCGTGGCTGGGCATCTCGTGCCCCGACTACTTCACCGTCTCGGCGACGGCCCCGACGCTCGACCAGGCCCAGAAGCAGTGCCTGACGGATATCCGCCAGCACATCATCACCTCGATTGCCTCGAACATCACCTCCGAGGAGAAGCTCTACCAGGAGCAGACGGCCCGCAACGGCGTGGTCTCGCTGCTCAACAGCTACGCCTCCGAGGTGGGAACCACCGGGGCCTCGATGCCCTATCTGTGCGACATCTCCCTCTCGCGGGCGCTCGGCGTCTACTGGGAGCGGCGCTTCGTCAAGCAGGAGAAGAGCTACTACTACATTTACCACGTGCAGTATCCCTTCACCGATGCCGACCGCAGCGCGGCCATTGCCGCCTTCCGGGCCCTCGACAACGAGCATCTGGAGCGTCTTGAGCAGCTCGAGGAGCAGTTCGAGACCTTCACCGACCTGAGCTTCCTCGACCAGACGGCCGCGGCGCTCAATCCGCTCATCGACTACTTCTTCGATACGGACCGCCGCAACCGGGCCGTCAACCTGCAGCAGCGCTGTCGCCAGGCGTGCGGCGAGGTTGCCATCGTGCCCGACAGCGCCTCGCTGGGGTGCTACTGCTATCACTTGGCGCTGCACGGCCGCCGCGTGACGTCGGACCGTCAGCCGCGCCTGGAGAGCGACTATGCCACCAACCTGCGCGTCGTGCCGCTCGACGGGGGCTATGCGCTGCTCTACGACGAGGCGGGCATCGAGGGTGAGGAGAACTTCATCACGATGACCTACACCTTCGGCGGACGGCGGCTGCAGCACCGCGTGGTCTTCGACCCCACGGAGGGCAAGCTGGCCGTACGTCCCTTCGGTACGGTCGAAATCGACGCGCTCGGCCCCGGAGCCGATAGCGTGGCCACGTGGCGCATCTCGGTGCCGCTGCGGTCGAACAACGATACGCGCTTCGAGGTGCGTCACGTCGACATCCGCGTGCCGGAGTTCGGTGCTGCGGCCCAGGGCTCGCTTGCGGGCTACGCCTTCGAGGGCAAGGGGGTCCATACGCTGCGCTTCACGGCCTCCGTGCCGCAGGTGACTCCAGCGCGCCGGAGCGTGCTGCTCAACGGTACGCTGCGCATCGTCGGAGCCGACGGCCGTCAGACCGACGTGCGCTTCAATCTTCCCTACAGACTCAATTTCACTAACCGCTAAATTCTTTTGAAGATGAAAAAAATGATGCTTATGGTTGGTGCGCTGGCGATGCTGGCCGCCACGACCTCTTGCTCGTCGTCGTCCAAGGCGCCGCGCAAGCCGCAGACCGACATGGTGGAGCAGGTGCTCCCGCTCAGTGGTCCCGAGTACCGCAGCGATGCCGACTACTATCGTGCCGTGCAGAGCGGTGTAAGCCCCGAGCAGTCGATGGCCAAGAAGATTGCCATGCAGAATGCCCGTCAGGAGATTGCCGCCGCCGTGCAGACCGACATCGCAACCGTGATGGAGAACTACGCCAAGTCGCAGAAACTTCCCAGCCAGACCGCCCGCAGCTACGAGGAGCGCGTTACGGAGCTCACCTACGCCATTGTCAAGCAGTCGGTGTCGGGCATGACGCTCGTCGATGAGAAACTCTTCAAGGAGGCCAACGGCGACTATCGTCACTATGTATGCATGCAGCTGAGCAAGAGCGACATGAAGCAGCACGTGCTCGATGAGATGCAGAAGGACGAGAAGCTGATGTCGGACTTCGAGTTCGACCAGTTCAAGAAGCTCTACGAGCAGAAGCTCTCGGAGTATTCGCAGCAGTAGTCCTCCGCTTTGCTCACGCGGTGTCCGGCTCCGGAGTACGGGGCGGACGCCGCTTTTTGTCTCTTAAAAAACGAAGTCCATGAACCGACCCATACGTGCGGCGCTCGTCGCCGCGATTGCGACCCTGACCGTTGCTGCGGCCTCCGCCCAGGATGTGCGCAGCAGTTACGAGGAGTTCATCCGTCAGCGCCAGCAGGCCTATCAGGAGTACATCGATTCGCGCAATGCCGAGTATATCCGCTACATGCGCGAGCGGTGGACCGCTGCCGAGGAGCGGCCGGCCGTTGAGGCCGAGTCGCAGCCGGCGCCTCCGATTCCCGCGACGCCGCCCGACGAGGAGCCGCCTGCACCGCGCGCCGTGCCCGTTGCCGAGGTGGTCGAGCCCGTGGCTCCGGCTCCTGAGCCGGTCGTCGAACCCGACATTCCCGCAGCGGTCGGGCCGGCAGCGGGGGAGGGGAACCTCATCCCCGACACCGATGCGGCGCTGCAGGGTGGCTCCGCGCCGACCATCCGCCCCGATGTGCCTGCTGACCCCGCTGCGGGGAGAGGCGGCGCGCCGCAGCTTCGACCCGACGGAGGCAACATCCTCGCGGGAGGGGAGTCGGGGCAGCTCCCGACGCTTCGTCCCGAGGGCGGGAACGTCGGCGGAGACAACCTCTCGTCGGTGTTGGGTTCCGATGCTCCGGCAGCTCCCGTGAAGCCGGCCGTACCCGACGCCGGCCCGGCTGCTCCCGTTCGTCCGGCAGCTCCCGTGACCGCGCCTTCGGCCCCGGCACAACCGGCCCTTCCGAGTGCTCCCGCCGTGACGCCCGCCGCACCGGCAGTGCCTGCCGCCGATGAGGTTGCAGCCGACCGTGGCGGTGCGATGCGCGGCGGGTCGAAGCTCAAGGGGCCGCAGCAGCGCTTCACCTTCGTCGGTACGGAGTATGCCGTGCCCGCCGTGCAGGGGTCGAAGCCCCGCCTGCGCGACGTCTCTGAGGGCTCCGTGGCAACGCTCTGGGAGTCCTTCTCGGCGCCGACCTACCGTACGGTGACGGAGGAGTGCCTCCGTCTGCGCGACCAGTTGCGCCTCGACGACTGGGGCTACCTCAAGATGCTGGAGTTCCTCGCCTCGGCCTGGTACGACGGTGCAGCCAACGAGGCGGTGCTGCTCCAGACCTTCCTCATGGCGCAGTCGGGCTACAAAGTGCGCATCGCCCGCACGGGACAGCGCCTCGTGCTGCTCGTCCCCGCCTCGGGCATGCTCTATGGCTATCGTTACCTCGAGCTTGGCGGCGAGAAGTTCTTCGTCGTGGGCAACCTGCCCGCATCGGGCGGCTACTATGTCTTCAACCGCGCCTTCCCGGGCGAGCGGCTCCTTGCGCTGCGTCCGTCGGTTCCGGCGCTTCCCGAACGGAAGGTTGCTCCGCGCCACCTCGTCTCGAAGCGCTATCCCGAACTTCAGGCCGACGTGGTGGTCGACCGCAGTCTGATTGACTACTACAACCTCTTCCCCTGCTGCGACGTTGCGGTCTACCAAATCCCCTCGGTGGGCGCCACCGTGCGTCAGAGCCTCTATCCCGCCCTGCAGCAGGCTCTCTCGGGCCGAAGCGAGACCGAGGCGGCCGACATGCTGCTCAACTTCGTGCAGACGGCATTCCCCTACGCCACCGATGACGAGCAGTTCGGCTACGAACGTCCGCTCTTTGCCGAGGAGACGCTCTTCTATCCGGCCTGCGACTGCGAGGACCGCGCCGTGCTCTATTCGCTGCTCGTGCGCGAGCTGCTGGGGCTCGACGTCGTGCTGCTCGAGTATCCGGGCCACGTGGCTGCGGCGGTCTGCTTCAAGGGGGAGGCTCCGGGCGACTACGTCGTCGTGCGCGGCAAGCGCTATACGGTCTGCGACCCGACCTACATCGGCGCCGGTATCGGCCGTACGATGCCCGGCATGGACAATGCAAGCGTCGAGGTGCTCATGCGCTGACGCCCTTCCCGGCCCCGGACGGGGCGTGTGTGTACACTTTGGGAGCGAAGACCCTGCGGGGTCTTCGCTCCCTTTTTATATAGGTCGTACCGGTCGGATGTCAGAACGTTGTCGTCTGTTTTTGTGGAAAACTAAATTTTTTAGTTGAATAACTATAAAAAATAGTTGCTCGACGGAAAAATTTTGCTACCTTTGTTGTGCGGGGAATGCAGGAGGAGAACACCCCGCTGATTGCCATGGAGAAACTGACCCATAAGGAGGAGGAGCTGATGCGCTATTTCTGGGCGCACGGCCCGTTGTTCGTGCGCGAGGTGGTGGCGCTCTGCCCCGAACCTCGCCCCCATTTCAATACCGTCTCGACGATTGTTCGTACGCTCGAAGCGAAGGGCTACCTCTCGCACAAGGCCTTCGGGGCGACCTACCAGTACTTCCCGGTGGTGAGCGAGGAGGAGTTTTCGCGGCAGACGCTCGGTGGCGTCATCCGCAAGTACTTCGAGAACTCCTATCTGGGCGCCGTCTCGGCGCTGGTCGAGGAGGAGAAGATTTCGGTCGAGGAGCTGCGCGGGCTCATCGACCGCATCGAACGTGAAAACAGCCGGTAGCCATGTACGACCTGATGCTATACAGCCTGAAGACGGGTGCCTGTCTGGCAGTCTTCTACCTCTTCTACAAACTGCTGCTCAGCCGCGAGACCTTCCATCGCTTCAACCGCGTCGTGCTGCTTGCGATGCTTGTGCTCTCATTCGTGCTGCCTTGCTGCGTGGTGACCCTCTACCGCGACCTGCCCGCGCCCGAGCCGTTTGTCCTGCCGGTAGTGACACAGCCCGCATTGCCCGTTGAGGCGGTGGCCGCTGCGAAACCCTTTCCGTGGCGGGAGCTTCTGGCGATGCTCTTTGCGGCGGGCGTCGTGGCCATGCTGCTGTGGGTTGTCGTATCGCTCGTGCGGGTGTGGAGCATTGTTCACGGCGGGCGGAGCGAGCGTCTTCCAGGCGGCATGGTGCTGGTGCGCCGTCCCGAGAGGGGTTCCCCCTTCAGCTGGGGACGCTACATCGTCGTCTCGGAACAGGACGACGACGCCCTGCTCCGCGATGTCCTGCTGCACGAGGAGGCCCACCTGCGGCTGCACCATTCGGTCGACTTGCTCGTGGCGGACCTTGCCGGATGTCTGCAGTGGTTCAACCCCGCGATGTGGCTCCTGCGCCGCGAGTTGCGCGCCATCCACGAATACGAGGCCGACGAGGCGGTGCTCCGCAGCGGCGTCGATGCACGCGAATATCAGATGTTGTTAATAAGGAAAGCTGCTGGCAGGAGGTGGTGCTCAGTTGCCAACAGCTTCAATCACAGTAAACTTAAAAACCGTATTACCATGATGTTACGTAAGAAATCATCGCGGTGGAACTACGCCCGTGCGTTGGTCTTCCTGCCGCTTGTCGGGCTTGCGCTCGGCGTCTTTGCAGAAACCGTCTACCGCGTTCCCGTAGACAAAGGTACGCAAAATTCCGGAACTTTCCTATCCTCGGCCGTCGGAAACGGCACATCGGTTGCGGCACTGGTCGACAGCGCGTTGCGTGATGCCTCGGCCGAGGCCGGACAGTCGGCATCGGAGGGGCTCGCCGGGTCGGCACAGGCGGCGCTCAAGCAGCCCGCGGTGCGCTATTTCATCGACGGCCGCGAGGTGACGGCCTCGGCGCTCGACACGCTCAAGGTGGAGCGGATTGCCTCGGTCGATGTGGAGAAGTCGGACGACCCGGCGTCGGGTATCGTCCGGATTACCCTTCGGGGTAACTCCTCGGAAGGGACGACCGACCAATATATCTACATTCTGGACGGTCAGCGGAAGAGCTACGCTGAGCTGGACATCGACCCTTCGGAGATTGCGTCGGTGAAGGTCATCAAGGAGCCCTCCGTAATAGAGCAGTTCGACCGGCCGGAGGCCAAGGGGGTGGTCTACATCCTCACGAACGATTTTGCCCGGCAACTCGAAGGGTCGCTCCGTGCCGGGGCCGAGGGCCTCGAGGCGGGACGCGCCGGTCTTGTGGCTGCGCGTGTCGGTCTTGAGGCTGCCCGGAAGCATCTGAGCGGCGACGAGTGGAAGAAGGTGCAGCAGCAGCTGCGCGAAGCCAGCGAGCAGCTTGAGCAGGCGCAGCGCGAATTGGACAATCAGCAGACCGAGGCCTCGCTGGAGGCGGCCCGTCAGTATTTGAACAGCGACGAGTGGAAGGCGGTTCAGCAGCAGCTGCGCGAAGCCAGCGAGCAGCTCGAGCAGGCGCAGCGCGAGTTGGACGGGCAGCGGCTCGCCTCCTCGCCGCAGACCATCGTCATCACCGGTGACGGAACCTCCGTCTCGGCCTCGGCCTCCGGCGCCGGCTCGGTTTCCACCTCGACCTCGACCTCGACTTCGACCTCCTCCTCCGGTTCGTCGGCAGCCGCTGCTGCCGCAGGGCAGGGAATGCCGAAGGGCGAGCCGATTATCTCCGTGAAGGGAGGTTCTACGAAACCGACTTCGCAGAAGGGGGTGCTTTGGGTCATCGACGGCAAGGAGTACCGTGCCGACAAGCTGAAACCCGGTGAACTGGATGAGTTGCTGGGCGAACCGTCGAACATCCGTTCGATGATGATTCTCAAAGATGCTTCGGCCATTCGCGAGTATGGCCGCAAGGCCCGCAATGGCGCGATTATTGTCGAGACAAACAAGAAACGGTAAGCGTCAGAATAAAAGTTCGAGTGGGGGAGCGGCCTTCGGGTCACTTCCCCTTTTTGTGTGGCACGTTATCACGTTATGGAGAGGGACGGCACCCTTTTGAGCGTGCCTTTTCGGATGGCCGCCTCTTCGGCGGACGCAGGGCGGATGAGGCAGGAGCCGTGCCGCCGCCGAGGGGCCAGATGCGCTACTGATGCAAAAATCCCGGGTGCGGGTGCCCGAATACGCCCCTCTTTTGGTATCTTTGCAGTAGGAAAAAACATCAGCCATGAAACGACTTCTTCTGTTGTTGTGCGTGCTGACGGCGGTGGTTGGCTGCAAGCCCGACTTCCGTCGGCGTACGGCCCGCTATGCGTCTGTTGGCGAGCTTCGCGAGCGGCGGGCCGCCGTGCTCGATACGGTCGACGGGGCGCCCCGCTGGGGCTATGTCGATGCCGAGGGGCGGCTTGTGATACCCTGCCGCTATGCCGCTGCGGCCCCCTTCAGCGAGGGGCGTGCCGCCGTGCAGATTCCCGGCGAGCGGTGGGGCTACATTGATACCACGGGGTTGATGGTCATCGCCCCCGAGTATGCCGTGGCTTCGCCCTTTGCCGACAGCCTGGCCTGGGTCGAGCTGCCGGGCGGCCTGCGCGGCCGCATCGACCGTGAGGGGCGCGAGGTCATCGCCTGCCTCTACAGCGAAATCGGCGAGCCGGGCCTTCGGGGCTGGCGTGCGGCCGTGCGCAACGGCCGCCGCGGCTACCTCTCGGAGAGCGGCGGCGAGGTGGTGCCCTGCCTCTACGACTCCATCGGACCGGTCGGCGAACGGGGGTGGATGGCCGCCCTGCGCAACGCCAGACGCGGATATCTCGACAGCCTGGGGCGCGAGGTTATCCCCTGCCGGTACGATACGATTGCCCCCTTTACAGGCGGTTACGCCCTTGCGGCCCGCACGGTCGACCAGGGGCTGCGCTGGGGACTGGTCGATTCGCTGGGCGGCGAGCCGGTGGCGTGCCGCTATGAGGAGCTCGACGCTCCGAGCGACGGTCGGCTGCTCTTCCGCAGCGGCGGGGGACGTTACGGATACCTCGACCTGACGGGGCGCGTGGTGCTCCCGGCCCGCTATGCCGTGGCGCGGAGCTTCAACGAGCGTGTCGCCGTGGTGAGCTACGACGGCGTGCACTTCGGAGCCATCGACCGCCTCGGCCGCGAGCTCAGCTCGTTCCGCTACGAGTCGCTCGGGGATTTTCACGACGGGCTGGCACCCTTCAACGAGAATACGCGCGGCGCGATTTTCCCCGCCATGACCCACTATTGCGGCTATGTCGACACGGAGGGGCGCGAGGTGATTTCTCCACGCTTCGACGATGCCCGCGAGTTCAGCGAGCGGCGTGCCGCCGTCATGCGTCTGGGCATGGTGCGCGACGACTTCTACAAACCGCGCTGGGGCTACATCGCCCCGACGGGCGAGCTGATGGTTCCCTACCGTTACGACGAGGTGTGGCCCTTCAGCTGCGGACTGGGGCGCGTCTACCTCGAAGGGCGCGGCTATGGCTATGTCGACCGTTCGGGTTCGGAGGTGCTCCCCTGTCAGTTCGAGCAGGCGGAGGATTTCGTCGATTTTACGGCCCGCGTGCGGCTGGACGGCCGCGACTTCAGAATCGATACCAAGGGGCAGGAGGTGACGGCCGCAGGGCATTGACCCTCGTGTGACCTCTGAAGAGCAATGACGGAGCGGAACCGGGGCCTTCTGCGGCTGCGGTTCCGCTCCTTCGTTTGTGCGGGTTGCCAGTTTCCCTACTGGAAGCCCACGACCTCGGGCCGCTTGGGCAGATAGCGGTACTGCTCGAGCCGTGTCTGGCTCGAGATGCGGTAGTATTCGCTCTCGACCAGCCCCCGTTTGCCGAAGGCAACACCCAGCTGGAGCTGGATAGCGCTGAAAATCAGACGTTCGTTCTTGAGCCGGATGCCCAGTCCGAACGAGGTGAAGAAGTCGTTCTTGAAGATGTTGGGCGAATAGCCGATGAGCCCCATGTCGAGAAATCCGAAGAAGGCAATGCGGAACCCGAGCGGCTGGTAGGGGGTGAAGAGCACCGTTTCGGTGTTGAGCACCATGCGGTTCGTACCCGTGATGTGCTCCTTGAGCGCTTCGAGTCCGTTTTCGCGGGTGAAGCGCACGATTTCGTAGCTGCCCGCATCGCGGTTCCACCCCTGGGTGTAGTTCAGCGAGAGGAACTGTCGGACGCGGTTGCGGCGATAGATGTAGAGGTTCGAGAACCACTGCAGGTCGACATCCACGGCGCTGTGGTGCCACGAGCCGTCTGCCAGGTCGATGTAGCTTCCCAGCGTGAAGCTGCCCATGAGGTAGCCGGCACGGGTGAAACCGCCGATTTTGTAGACCGTACCCAGATACATCTCGTCGTTGAACTCGCCCCACGAGTAGCCGCCCACCAGCTCGGCCTTGTAGCCCGTGGCCAGGTACTCGCGCGTACCGAATCCGTAGACCATGTTCGCCGTGTAGAACTTCTCGCGGTAGAGACCCGCGCCGAAGAGCATCTCCTCGCAGTTGTGGAACGCCGGATTGTAGTCGGCGCGCACCTCGGGGCGGCGGCTGAACTGCGTGAAGCCGTAACGCCCCGTGAAGTAGATGCTCGAGCGTATCGAACGGATGTAGCGTGAGCGTCCGGCCCAGATGTCGAAGGTCTTCACCTTCACCAGGTCCGAGGTGTCGCGGTCGATGAGGTAGTACTTCGACTTGACGTTCTCGTAGCTGACGCCCACCTCGTAGTCGGTCGGCCGGATGAACTCCTTGCCGAAGTTGAGCTTCAGCTCCGAGTTGTAGAAGTCGCGCCCGGCCGAGAAGCTGGCCGAGTAGAACGAGCCGAAGATGTTGGGAATCTCATACTCGACGATGTTGCCGCCGTAGGAGAAGTCCTTGCGGCTGAAGTTGGTCTTCACGCGGAGCATGTTGCCCGTACCGAAGATGTTGGCGTCGTAGAGGCCGAACATGGTGTGCCCCTCGGAATGGAGGCCGGCGTCGACGCCGATGGTCCAGCTGTCGCGCGTATGGACGATGATGTCGACGCGCGTCGAGTCGAGCGAGTCGGGGCGAATCTCCAGCTCGGCGTCCGACACGTAGCTGCGCGAGCGCAGCAGCTGCTGGTTGCGGACCAGCTGCTCGGCATCGAGCGTGTCGCCCGGTCCGAAGAGCAGGTCGCGGCGCAGCACCCGTTCGCGCGTGAGGATGTGGAGGTTGTTGCCGGTCCGTTCGAGCCAGTTGCCGTCGGGGTCGAATACCTGGTTGCGTTCGATGGTGACCGAACCGATGGTCCGTCCCTCGTAGGGGAGGAAGCGCTGGCTTTCGTCCTCGACCGCGCCGCTGCGGGTGGTGTCGATGCGGCTGCGGGTGAAGAGGAGTCCGTAGAGCATGCGGGGCACGGCCCGGCGGCTGGTTTTCGAGCGGATGCTGTCGTAGAGGCGTTCGGTCCGCTCCGAGGGGGAGGTGCGCATGCGGGCCGAGTCGGGCGTAAAGAACTCGGCGCGTGGAGGTTCCGGCCGCTTCATCTGGGGCAAAGCGGTCTGCATCGCCAGCAGTGCTGCGGCGAGGATGAATAACCTCCGGACCATGACCTCAAAGATAACGTTTTTTCGGGTGAAAAAGTATGGTGAATGGGTGCCATTTGGCTTCTTCGACGTTTTGCCCATGCCTTTTTGTGAAGCCGTAAGTCGGGGGCGGTGACGGACCTTCTTCGGTTTTTTGCCTCCGTGTTATGCCGCTCCGGTCCCGCGAGTGGCTCTGAAGAGGGCGTGATTCCCGCAATGAGCCCTCGGTTGCGGCATTTTCCGCAAGGCGGGAATGCAAAAAGCCATTTCCAATGGTGGAAATGGCTTATGAGACGGTTTGCAGTTGTTTCCGTGGCTGCGGGGCTTACGGGTCTTGCTGGTTTTCGGGGCGTGCTTTTGGCGCGACAAGGTCCTCAGTACTCCGAACTTCCACGCCTCAGGCTGCAAGAAGTCCGGCTCCTTTCCGTACCTGCTCCAACCCCTCGTCTTCTTGGTCCTCCGGTTCTCCGGTTCTCCGGTTCTTCGGCTTCCGGCTCTTGCTACCTGTCCCTCGATTCTTCAGTTCTCCGGTCCTCCGGCTTCTCGGCCTTTTGCCCTTGGTTCCCGGTTCCCCGTTCTCTTGGACCCCTTGGCTCCGGCTCCCTTGGCTCCCTTGGCTCCCTTGGACCCTCTTGGCTCTCTTTGCTCCCCCGTTTAGCTCCGCACCGGCACCCGGCCGCAGGCTATTTGCGGGCCTCCTTGGCTTCGATGCACTCCGTGGCGTGGGGCACCTTCATCAGACGCTCCTTCGGAATGAGCTTGCCGGTGGTCTTGCAGATGCCGTAGGTCTTGTTCTCGATGCGGACGAGCGCCATCTCGAGGTTGCGGATGAACTTCATCTGATGGGCTGCCAGACGGCCGCTCTCCTCCTTCGAAAGGGTCGTGGCGCCCTCTTCGAGCACCTTGAAGGTCGGCGACGTATCCTCCGTATCGTTGTCGGCCGTATGGGTGATGGTCGCACGCAGAAGCTCATAGTCGGCGCGCGCATTCTCCAGCTTTTTCAGGATGAGCTGCTTGAACTCTTCGAGTTCGGCGTCGCTGTATCTTGTTCTTTCGTCTGCCATGGTTGTTGCTTTTGGTTTTATGTAAAAGTAAAGAATTATTTTCAGAAAACCAAATTTTCCGGTCAATAATGAACCCTTCGTTCCGCCCTGTTTACAGCAGCGGGAGCCGCTCGCTGCGGCCCCCGCTGTACTGTGCAGTTCCGTATGCGGACCGGACGCCCCGGGGGCGCGGCCGCAGCAGCACCCTATCGGATGCGGGTTACGGCGATGCGGAGCGGCTCCTCGTCGATATCGGTTGCGACAACCACCTCGCCCTGAGGCTCGGCCGAGCTCTTCACCTCGACGGCCAGCGTCTGCGAGCCGATGTAGTCGGCGTAGCGGGCCACGGCATCGGCTACGAGCTCCTTCTGCTCGATTTCGACGCGGATTTTGTCCGTCACTTCGAATCCCGAATCCTTGCGGATGTTCTGGATGCGGTTAATCAACTCGCGTGCCACACCTTCGGCGCGCAGCTCGTCCGTAAGGGTGATGTCGAGCGCCACGGTCAGCTTGCCCTCCGATGCCACGAGCCATCCGGGCATGTCCTCCGAGGTGATTTCGAAGTCGGCGGGGGTTACGACAATCTGCTGCCCGTCGATTTCAAGCACGCTCTCGGGCGCCGATTCGATTTCGGCGATGCGCTCCTGCGAGAACTGGGCCGTGAGGGCGGCAATCTGCTTCATGTACTTGCCGTACTTCGGGCCGAGCGTCTTGAAGTTGGGCTTGATGCGCTTGGTGATGATGCCCGTCGTCTGCTCGATGAGCTCCAGCTCCTTGACGTTCACCTCGTTCAGAATCAGGTTGCGCACGGCGTCGATGTGGCGCGCCATGGCGGGGTCGAGCACCGGAATGAGAATCTTGGTCAGCGGCTGGCGCACCTTGATGGAGACCTTGCGGCGCAGGGCCAGCACCATCGACGAGACGCGCTGTGCCAGCGACATCATCTCCTCGAGCGACGAGTCGATGAGCCGCTCGTCGGCCTTCGGATAGGTCGACAGGTGAACCGACGACTCCGTATGGCGTCCGCTCACGGCGTTCAGGTCGCGGAAGATGCGGTCCATCATGAAGGGTGCGAAGGGCGCCGCGAGCATCGAGACGGTCTCCAGACAGGTGTAGAGCGTCTGGTAGGCGGCCAGCTTGTCCTCGGTCATTCCGCCGCCCCAGAAACGCTTGCGGTTCAGACGCACGTACCAGTTCGAGAGGTTCTCGCCCACGAACTCCTGGATGGCGCGGGCGGCCGGCGTCGGGTCGTAGTTCTCGAGCGACTCGGTCACGTTCTTGACCAGCGTGTTGAGCAGCGAGATAATCCAGCGGTCGATTTCCGGACGGCGCTCGACGGGCACCTCCTCCTCGCGGCCGGTGAAGCCGTCGACGTTGGCGTAGAGGGCGAAGAAGGAGTAGGTGTTGTAGAGCGTGCCGAAGAACTTGCGGCGCACCTCGTCCACGCCGTCGCGGTCGAATTTGAGGTTGTCCCACGGCTGCGAGTTCGAAATCATGTACCACCGCGTGGCGTCGGGGCCGTAGGTAGAGAGGATGTCGAAGGGGTCGACGGCATTGCCCAGACGTTTCGACATCTTGTTGCCGTTCTTGTCGAGCACCAGACCGTTCGAGATGATGTTGCGGAAGGCCACCGAGTCGAAGAGCATCGTGGCGATGGCGTGCAGCGTGAAGAACCAGCCGCGCGTCTGGTCGACACCCTCGGCGATGAAGTCGGCCGGGTAGACCGTGCGGAAGTAGTCGCCTCCGTGTTCGAAGGGGTAGTGCAGCTGGGCATAGGGCATGGCACCCGAGTCGAACCATACGTCGATGAGGTCCGGTTCGCGGCGCATCGGCTCGCCCTTCGACGAGACGAGCACAATCGAATCGACGTAGGGACGGTGCAGGTCGATGTTTTGGGTCGAGTAGTTCTCGGCCGACATGTCGCCCACCTTGAAGTGGGGGAAGGGGTTCTCCTTCATCACGCCGGCGGCAATCGAACGCTCGATTTCCTGCATGAGCTCCTCAATCGAACCGATGCACTTCATCTCGGAGCGGTCCTCGGTGGCCCAGATGGGTAGTGGCGTGCCCCAGAAGCGCGAACGCGAGAGGTTCCAGTCGTTGAGGTTCTCGAGCCACTTGCCGAAACGGCCCGTGCCGGTCGACTCGGGCTTCCAGCGGATGGTGCGGTTGAGCTCAATCATGCGCTCCTTGGCGGCCGTCGAGCGGATGAACCACGAGTCGAGCGGGTAGTAGAGCACCGGCTTGTCCGTGCGCCAGCAGTGGGGGTAGTTGTGGACATGCTTCTCGATTTTGAAGGCCTTGCCCGCCGTCTTGAGCCGCATGCAGATGTAGATGTCCAGCGACTCGGCCGCCTGGGCAGCCATCTCATCGTAGCGGCCGTCTACGGTGAACTGCGGGTCGTAGGCGTTCTTGACCCAGCGGCCCTCGTACTCGCGGTAGGCCTCCACGTCGACGCACTCGCGGACGAACTGCTCGTCCAGCTCGTCGAGCAGGAAGAACTTGCCCGTGAGGTCGACCATCGGGCGGGTCTCACCCTTGCGCGTGAGCATGAAGAGCGACGGAATGCCTGCTGCGCGGGCCACGTTGGCGTCGTCGGCACCGAACGTCGGGGCGATGTGGACGATACCCGTACCGTCTTCGGTGGTTACGTAGTCACCCGGAATCACGCGGAAGGCCTTGGCCGAGGCGTCGTGCCAGGCGCCCTGCTCGTCCACCTCGATGGGCTTCACCCACGGGAGCAGCTGCTCGTACTCCATGCCGACCAGCTCAGGACCCTTGTACTCGCCCACCACCTCGAAGGGCACGAGCTTGTCGCCCGGCTTGTAGGCGTCGAGCGCCAGCCCCTCGGCCTTGCGGTTGAAGTGGGCGTAGAGCAGCGCCTTGGCCAGCACGACGGTCTGCTTCTCACCGGTATAGGGGTTGTAGGTGCGCACGGCCACGTAGTCGATTTTCGGACCCACGCAGAGGGCCGTGTTCGAGGGCAGCGTCCAGGGTGTGGTGGTCCATGCCAGGAAGTAGGGCGTGCCCCAGCCCGTCATCTCGGGTTTGGGGTTGCGGATGCGGAACTGCGCCACGACGGTGGTATCCTTCACGTCGCGGTAGCAGCCCGGCTGGTTCAGCTCGTGGGTCGAGAGGCCCGTTCCGGCGGCCGGCGAGTAGGGCTGGATGGTGTAGCCCTTGTAGAGCAGCCCCTTCTCGTAGAGCTGCTTCAGAAGCCACCACAGCGACTCGATGTACTTGTTGTCGTAGGTGATGTAGGGGTCGTCCATGTTGACCCAGTAGCCCATCTGGCGGGTGAGCTTCTCCCACACGCCCTTGAACTCCATCACCGCCTCGCGGCAGGTGCGGTTGTACTCCTCGATGGAAATCTTCTTGCCGATGTCCTCCTTGGTGATGCCGAGCTTCTTCTCGACGCCCAGCTCGACGGGGAGTCCGTGGGTGTCCCAGCCCGCCTTGCGGTGGACCAGATAGCCCTGCTGGGTCTTGTAGCGGCAGAAGACGTCCTTGATGGTACGGGCCATGACGTGGTGGATGCCGGGCATGCCGTTGGCCGAGGGGGGACCCTCGTAGAAGACGAAAGTCGGATGTCCCTCACGCGTGGAGATGCTTTTGTGGAAGGTGTCGTCGGAGTCCCACTCCGCGAGCACGTCGGCGGCCAGACCCGCCAGGTCGAGGCCTTTATACTCCTTGAATTTCATATGGCGTGTTTATGATTGTCGTTGAAACACGCAAAGATAGGAAAAAGAATCGGAAAACGGGGCCTCCGGGGCTCGAAATCGTACTTCGCGGGGCCGAAACGTCGCCTTCGGGGGCGTCCCGTGCATGATTGGGGTGTCGGACGGCAGGTGCGGAGCGGGCAGGTGCATGCGCCGCTGTTTCCGTCTCTGGCTTTGTTTCCGCCCCTGCTCCCGCCTCTGTTCTTTCTCTGTTTCCGCCCCTGCTCTTCCTGCCCCTCGGATTATTTGCCCTGGGTGCGGATGACGCGGGCGGGGTTGCCCACGGCCACCGAATCGTCGGGAATGTCGCGCGTGACCACGGCGCCGGCGCCGATGATGACCCGGTTGCCGATGCGGACGCCCGGGCAGACAATCACCCCGCCGCCCAGCCAGCAGTCGTCGCCGATTTCAATCGGACGTCCGGCCTCCAGCCCCGCCGCGCGCTGCTGTACATCGAAGGGGTGGTGCGCCGTGAGCAGCTGCACCTTGGGGCCGATGAGCGTGCGGCACCCGATGCGGACGGAGGCCAGGTCGAGGATGACGCAGTCGAAGTTGAGAAACGTCCCACGGCCCAGCGAGATGTTGTAGCCGTAGTCGCAGTAGAAGGGGGCGCGGATGAAGCCCTCGGAGCCTGGTGCGAGCAGCTCGCGCAGCGTGGTGCGGTAGGCCTCGTCGTCGGCCGTCAGTTCGACGTTGAGGCGGCGCAGCAGGCGCTCCGTGCGCCGGCGTTCGACGGTGAGCTCCTCGTCGGGCGACGAGAACCACTCGCCGGCAAGCATCTTCTCCTTTTCGGTCATGGTCTTCCGCGGGTGTTTGGGTCAGTCGAACGACTGCATCTCGATGAGCTTGGCATAGATGCCGTTGCGGGCCATCAGCTCGGCGTGGGTCCCCTCCTCGGCGATGCGGCCGTGTTCGACGACGATAATCTTGTCGGCGTTGTGGATGGTGCTCAGCCGGTGGGCGATGACCACCGACGTACGGCCTACGAGCAGGTTGTTCAGCGCATCCTGCACCAGCTTCTCGCTCTCGGTGTCGAGGGCCGAGGTGGCCTCGTCGAGAATCAGAATCTCGGGGTTCTTCAGCACGGCGCGGGCAATCGAGAGGCGCTGGCGCTGTCCGCCCGAGAGTTTCGAGCCGCGGTCACCGATGTTGGTGGCATAGCCTTCGGGCGCCTCGCGGATGAAGCTGTCGGCGTTGGCCACCTTGGCCGCCGCGACAATCTCCTCGTGCGTGGCGCCGGGGCGGCCCATGGCGATGTTGTTCTCGATGGTGTCGTTGAAGAGAATCGTATCCTGCGCCACGACGCTCATGTGGGCGCGCAGACTCTCCTGGTCGTAGTCGCGCAGCGAGATGCCGTCGATGAGAATCTCGCCCGCCGTGGGGTCGTAGAAGCGGGGGATAAGTTCGCTGAGCGTCGATTTGCCGCCGCCCGAGGGGCCCACGAGGGCTACGGTCTGGCCGCGGCGAATCTCGAACGATACGCCGTCGATAACCTCGCGGCTGCCGTCGTAGGAGAAGTGCACGTTGCGGAACTCGATTTTGTCGCGCAGCCCCTTCATCTGGATGGCGTCGGGCTTGTCCTCGACCTCGCTGCGGGCGTCGAGCAGCGTGAAGATGCGCTCGCCGGCGGCGATACCCTGGTTGATGGTGGCGAACTGGTCGATGAAGGTGCGGACCGGCCGCGTAATCTGCGAGAACATGGCCAGGAAGGCGACGAAGCCTCCCGCATCGAGCGAGCCGCGCACCACGAGCATGCCGCCGAAGATGAGGATGACGCCGGCGGCCGAGATGCCCAGGAATTCGCTCATGGGCGATGCCAGCTGCTGGCGGCGCACCATCGAGAGCAGCAGCCGCGAGAAATCGGCGTTGATGGCGTGGAACTTCTCCTTAATGTATTCGGTGGCGTTGTAGCTCTTGATGACCTTGATGCCCGAGAGCGACTCGTCGAGCGTGCTCACCATGTCGCCCATGCGCTTCTGGCTGGTCTTGGCCGGGTGGCGCAGCTTCTTGACAATCCGCCCGATGAGCAGCGCCACGACGGGCAGGAAGAGAATCGAGAAGAGAGCCAGCTCCCACGAGATGAGAACCATCGCCACCAGATAGCCGATGATGAGCAGCGGCTCGCGGAAGGCCACCTGCAGCGTGTTGGTGATGCAGAACTGCACGACCGAGACGTCGTTGGTGATTTTCGAGATGACGTCGCCCTTGCGCTGGTCGCTGAAGAAGCCCACGTGCATGTTCATCACGTTGTCGAATACCTCGTTGCGGATGCGCTGCAGCGTGCGGGTGCGCATGTTTTCGATGGTCCACGAGCTCAGATAGCGGAACGTGTTGCTCAGCAGGCTGGTGACTATCACCGTGAGGGCCAGCAGCACGAGGATGCGGAAGACGCTGAAGTCGGTGCCGAAGAGCTTCGTGTAGAGGTAGCCGATGAGCTGGGCGAAGGTCTCCTGGTTGATGCCCAGATGGTGGGGCAGTTCGTAGACGGGCTGGAATTCGTATTCGGGGTCGAACAGCGTCGTGAGAATCGGGATAATCAGGACGAAGTTGATGGTGTTGAACAGGGCGTAGAATGCGGCATAGAAGAAGTAGGGGATGGCATATTTCTCGATGGGCTTGGCGAAGCCCAGCAGCCGCAGGTAGGTCTTGAACATCGGGCGATGGGATTATGTTTTTCTAAACGTCTACAAAGATAGGAAGAATAATGTGATTTTCGGAATTCCGGCACATGTTTCCCGATTTTATTCTACTTTTGTGGAGTAAAAAAACGAAAAAAACATGCAACACTTTCATGAAATTTCGCCCCTGGACATCACCGACAACTTCATCCGCGCCATCGGACAGGAGTGGATGCTCATCACGGCGGGTGATGCCTCGCGGTGCAACACGATGACCGCCAGCTGGGGCTTCGTGGGTCAGATATGGGGCCATCCGGCCGCCATGGTCGTCATCCGTCCGACGCGCTACACGCGTCAGTTCGTCGAGGCGAACGAGCGGCTGACGCTCTCGTTCTTCGACGAGCGCTACCGCGATGCGCTGCGTTACTGCGGCAGCCATTCGGGGCGCGAGGGGGACAAGTTCGCCGCTTCGGGACTCACCGTCGTGCGGACCGATGCCGGAACGCCGGCCGTGGGCGAGGCGCGTCTGGTGCTGGAGTGCCGCAAGATGTATGTCGGGCGGTTCGAGGCCGAGGGCTTCCTGCAGAAGGAGCTGCTCGAGCGCATGTATCCCGACCACGACCTGCACTACTGCTACATCGTCCAGATTGAGCACGCCTTCGTGCGCGACGGGGAGTAACTCTCAGGTCCGGCGGGGCAATGAAAACCGGAGAGCCCGGGAGGTGAGTCGTAACGGCTCCTCCCGGGCTCTCCGATTCTTGTGCAGCAGGGCCTGGCCTGCTCCTCTGCCTCTTCCTTCTTCTCCGGGGACTCCGCCTTCTCCGTTCCGCCGGGTCTCTTCATTTCCGGAAAATTTTCCCGCTTTACCCGGCAGCCTCCTCCCTCCGGACTTGGGTTGCCCGGCCGTTCGTTGCAAGGTCCCTTCCGGAGCAGGGACCTCTCTTCGAAACTGCACGGTGGATGCAGAACTCCGCCCGACGAGGGCGGCCGTCAGGCGCCGGGCGTGTAGCCCGTATCCTCGAGCAGACGGAGCCGGTCGTTGGCCGCCGCGACGGCCAGCTGGTCGCAGCGGTTGTTCTCGACCGTCTCGGCATGCCCCTTCACCCAGACGAAGCGGACATGGTGGCGGCGGTAGATGCGCAGGAAGCGCATCCAGAGGTCGGGGTTCTTCTTGCCGGCGAAGCCCTTGCGCTCCCAGCCGAAGACCCACCCCTTGGTCACGGCGTCGACCACGTATTTCGAGTCGGAGTAGAGCGTCACGTCGGAGCCCTCGAAGCGGAGCGTCTCGAGCGCCACGCAGACCGCCATGAGCTCCATGCGGTTGTTCGTCGTCAGACGGTAGCCCTGCGAGAGCTCCTTGCGGAAGCGGCCGGCGAGCATCACCACGCCGTAGCCTCCCGGCCCCGGGTTGCCCAGCGCCGAACCGTCGGTATAGATTGTGATTTCCAAAGTCGTGCGGTTGTCTTTTGCTGTTTCGTCGTCTGTCTGTCCAGACAGTCTGTTCTTCGGCCCCGTCTGCCCGTCCGTTGTCTGTCCGGTTGTCTGTCGGACCTTCAGTCCTTCTGTCTTTCAGCCCTTCTGTTTGTCCGTCCGGTTGAGCCCTGTCGCCCCCCCCCATGCGGCCAGCCTTTCGCTGTCCCGGGCAAACCAATGCTCCCCGTCCCTTCGGGGGCGAGGAGCATCCGGTTCTGCGGGCCCGCAGGCGGCATCGGCTGTCGCCCGTTGGTGGGGACCCTATTTCGTCAGTGCGGCGAGCTGTTCGCGCAGCGCGACGATTTTCGCCTCGGCGTCGGCCTGCTTGGCCCGCTCGTTGGCCACCACCTTCTCGGGGGCCGACTGCACGAAGCGCTCGTTCGAGAGCTTCTTCATCACCGAGGCGAGGAAGCCTTCGTAGTATTCGAGGTCATGCTGCAGCTTCGCACGCTCGGCCTCCACGTCGATGCGCCCCTCCATCGGGACGAAGTAGCGCGTCGTCTTGACGATGAATGCCGCGGCCGTGTCGTCCTTTTCGGTGACGCACTTCACCTCGCTCAGGTTGAGCATCTTGACCAGCACCGGAGCATACTCTGCGGGGTAGTTCTCGTCGGCCATCACCTCGAGTCGCAGCGCCTCCTTCTGGGGAATGTTCCGCTGCTTGCGGATGTTGCGAACGGCCGTGATGACCTCCTGCACCAGCTCGAAGCGCGCCAGCAACTGCTCGTCCGCCGCCTCGCCGGCTGCGGGCTGCTGTGCCAGCATGATAGTCTCATCCTCGCGGCGCGGTGCGAGGTGCTGCCAGAGCTCCTCGGTGACGAAGGGCATGAAGGGGTGGAGCAGGCGGAGCAGTTCGTCGAAGAACTCCTTCGTGCGGGCGAGCGTCTCGGCGTCGATGGGACACTGGTAGGCGGGCTTCACCAGCTCGAGGTACCAGCCGCTGAAGTCGTCCCAGAAGAGCTTGTAGAGCCGCTTGAAGGCCTCCGAGATGCGGTAGCTGCGGAAGTCGGCCTCCAGCTCGGTGATGTTGCGGCGCATGATGTTGCGGAACCACTCGACGGCAGCGGCGTTCACCTCGTTCTGTGCGAGCTTCTCGTCGACCTGCCAGCCGTTGACCAGCCGGTATGCGTTCCAGATTTTGTTGCCGAAGTTGCGGCCCTGCTCGCAGAGTGCCTCGTCGAACATCACGTCGTTGCCGGCCGACGAGGACATGAGCATCGCCACACGCATGCCGTCGGCGCCGTACTGCGCGATGAGGTCCAGCGGGTCGGGCGAGTTGCCGAGCTGCTTGGACATCTTGCGGCCGATTTTGTCGCGCACGATGCCCGTGAAGTAGACGTTGCCGAAGGGCTTCTCGTGGCGGTATTCATACCCCGCCATAATCATGCGGGCCACCCAGAAGAAGATGATGTCGGGGCCCGTCACCAGGTCGTTGGTGGGGTAGTAGTATTCGATTTCGGGGTTGTGCGGGTGCAGGATGCCGTCGAAGACCGAGATGGGCCAGAGCCACGACGAGAACCACGTGTCGAGCACGTCGTCGTCCTGGCGCAGGTCGCTGGCCTGGAGCGTGGCGTCGCCCGTCTTGGCGCGGGCCTTTTCGAGGGCCTCCTCGGCCGTCTCGGCCACCACGTAGCCCCCCTTCGGAAGGTAGTAGGCCGGGATGCGCTGACCCCACCACAGCTGGCGCGAGATGCACCAGTCCTTGATGTTCTCCATCCAGTGGCGGTAGGTGTTCTTGTACTTCTCGGGAACGAAGCGGATGGCATCCTCCATGACGGCCTTCGTCGCCGGCTCCGCGAGCTCCTGCATCGAGAGGAACCACTGCATCGAGAGCTTGGGCTCGATGGCCACGCCCGTGCGCTCCGAGTAGCCGACGTTGTTCGTATAGTCCTCGGTCTTCTCGAGCAGCCCGGCCGCGTCGAGGTCCGTCTCAATCTGGCGGCGCACGTCGAAGCGGTCCTGGCCCACGTACATGCCCACCTTGTCGTTCACCGTGCCGTCGTCGTTGAAGATGTCAATCGTCTCGAGGTTGTACTTCTCGCCCAGCATGTAGTCGTTCACGTCGTGGGCCGGGGTGACCTTCAGCGCGCCGGTTCCGAACTCGATGTCGACATACTCGTCGCGGATGACCGGAATCGAGCGGCCGACCAGCGGCACGATGACGCGTGCGTCGGACGGCAGCGAGGCGTAGCGCGGGTCGTTGGGGTTGACGCAGAGCGCCGTATCGCCCAGAATGGTCTCGGGACGCGTCGTGGCCACGACGATGTACTGCTCCGTGCCCTCAATCTTGTAGCGCAGGTAGTAGAGCTTGCCGTGCGACTCCTTGAAGACCACCTCCTCGTCCGAGAGGGCCGTCTTGGCTGCGGGGTCCCAGTTGACCATCCGCACGCCGCGGTAGATTTTGCCCTTTTCGTAGAGGTCGCAGAAGACGTGGATGACGCTGCGCGTGCGCACCTCGTCCATCGTGAAGCAGGTGCGCTCCCAGTCGCACGAGGCGCCCAGCTTGCGCAGCTGGCGGAGAATCATGCCGCCGTACTTCTCCTTCCACTCCCAGGCGTAGCGGAGGAACTCCTCGCGCGTGAGCTGCGACTTTTCAATCCCCTTTTCGTGGAGCATCGCCACCACCTTGGCCTCGGTGGCAATCGAGGCGTGGTCCATGCCCGGCACCCAGCAGGCGTTGCGGCCCGTCATGCGGGCGCGGCGGATGAGCACGTCCTGCAGCGTGTTGTTGAGCATGTGGCCCATGTGGAGCATGCCCGTGACGTTGGGGGGCGGGATGACGATGGTATAGGGTTGCCGCTTGTCGGGTTCCGAGTGGAAGAAGCGGTGCTGAATCCAGAAGTCGTACCATTTGGCCTCGATATCCTGAGGCGCGTATTTGTCTGCGAGCTGCATGATTCGGTTTTTTACGTGATTTGGACTGCAAAGTTATTAACAATCTGCCAAAGATAAAATAAAATTTCTGAAAAATCGTTACCTTTGCAACCATATATATTTTGTAGGAGAACCATGAACGAAAAAGATAAGAAGATTGAAGCCGTCGAAATCGACGACGTGAACGTTTTGCCCGAGGTACTCGACGGCAAGCATCGGGTCATTCCCATCGTGACGGGTGGCGACGAACCGGTGGAGGAGACCGAAATCCCCGACGTGATTCCGATTCTCACGCTGCGTTCGTCGGTGCTCTTCCCGGGGGCCATCACCCCCATTACGGTCGGGCGCGACAAGAGCATTTCGCTGGTGCGCGCGGTCAATGCCGAGAACGGCATCCTGGGCGCCGTGCTCCAGCGCGAGAGCGAGGTGGAGGACCCCTCGCCCGACGACATGTACAAGGTGGGCACCGCTGCGCGCATCATCAAGATTCTGGAGATGCCCAACGGCAACCTGACGGTGATTCTCAACGGACTGGAGAAGATTGAAATCGGCGAGTACGTCTCGACGGAGCCCTACTTCAAGGCGCGCGTGACGGCGCTGCGCGACACGATGCCCGACGTGCGGAGCATCGAGTTCGAGGCGCTGGTCGACTCGATTCGCGACGTGGCGCTGGGCATCATCAACATCTCGCCCAACATGCCCAAGGAGGCGGCCTTCGCCATCAAGAACATCGACTCGAAGCGGGGCATCATCAACTTCATATGCACCAATCTGGAGCTTTCGGACGAGGACCGTCAGTCGCTGCTCGAGGCTCCGGGTCTGCTGGCGCGTGCCCGCAAGCTGCTCGAGATTCTGATTCGCGAACAGCAGCTGGCCGAGCTCAAGAACGAAATCCAGGAGCGCGTCAAGCAGGAAATCGACAAGCAGCAGCGCGACTACTACCTCCAGCAGCAGATGCGCACCATCCAGGACGAACTGGGCGACGGCGCCGATGCCGACATCGAGCGCATGCGCGAGGAGGCCAAGAAGAAGAACTGGCCCAAGGAGGTGGGCGAAACCTTCGAGAAGGAGCTGCAGAAGGTCGAGCGGCTGAACCCCGCCGTGGCGGAGTACTCGGTCCAGATGACCTACCTCCAGCTGCTTCTGGAGCTGCCGTGGAACGACGTGACGAAGGACAACCTCGACCTGAAGTGCGCCCGCGAACAGCTCGACCACGACCACTTCGGACTCGAGGAGGTCAAGGAGCGCATCCTCGAGCATCTGGCCGTCATCAAGCTCAAGGGCGACCTCAAGTCGCCGATTCTCTGCCTCTACGGCCCTCCGGGAGTGGGCAAGACCTCGCTGGGCAAGTCGGTGGCGGCGGCGCTGGGACGCAAGTTCGGGCGCATCTCGCTGGGCGGCCTGCACGACGAGTCGGAGATTCGCGGACACCGCCGCACCTACATCGGTGCCATGCCGGGCCGCATCATCCAGACCATCAAGCGGTGCGGTTCGTCAAATCCGGTCATCATCCTCGACGAGGTCGACAAGGTGACGGTCTCGAACCACGGCGACCCCTCGAGCGCCCTGCTGGAGGTGCTCGACCCCGAGCAGAACACCACCTTCCACGACAACTACATCGACATGGAGTACGACCTGTCGAGGGTGCTCTTCATCGCCACGGCCAACAACGTGGGCAACATCGCCCCGGCCCTGCGCGACCGTATGGAGATGATTAACATCCCGGGCTACCTGCTCGAGGAGAAGGTCCGCATTGCGCTGGACCACCTGCTGCCCAAGCAGTGCAAGGCGCACGGCATTCCCGACGGAGAGCTGACGCTGACGCCCGAGGTGGTCGAGCAGCTCATCTCGGGCTATACGCGCGAGGCGGGCGTCCGTTCGCTCGACAAGCATCTGGCCAAGCTGGCCCGTGCCCGTGCCAAGCAGATTGCCTTCGACGAGCCCTACGAGGCGGCCATGTCGGCTGCCGAGGTGGAGCGGATTCTCGGCATGCCCAAGTTCCTCCGTGAAGAGTACGAGGTGGGCGGCATGACGGGCGTCGTGACGGGCCTTGCCTGGACCGAGGTGGGGGGCGACATCCTCTACATCGAGTCGTGCCTGACCCCCGGCAAGGGGCGCATCAGTCTGACGGGCAATCTGGGCGATGTGATGAAGGAGTCGGCCACCATCGCCCACGAGTGGGTAATGGCCCACTACGCCGAGCTGGGCATCGACCCCAAGCTCTTCGAGACGAACGACATCAACATCCACGTCCCCGAGGGGGCCATCCCCAAGGACGGACCATCGGCCGGCATCACGATGGTCACCTCGATTGTCTCGACCTACACGGGCCGCAAGGTGAAGGAGCGGATTGCCATGACGGGCGAAACGACCCTGCGCGGCCGCGTGATGCCCGTGGGCGGCGTCAAGGAGAAGATTCTGGCTGCCAAGCGCGCCGGCATCACCGACCTGATTCTCTCGGAGGAGAACCGCAAGGACATCGCCGAAATCAAGCCCGAGTACATCGAGGGGCTGACGTTCCACTACGTGCGGACGAACGACGACGTGCTGCGTCTGGCGCTCGAGCCGGCCGACCCGGCTGCGGCTCCGGTCGCGCAGGCGGCCCCGTCCGCCAAGGAAGCGGAGCGATAGCCGCCGCGGTTCCGGAAGGCTGAGTGCAATCCGGGAGCATGAGCACAAGTTGCGGGACCGGCCGGAGGAGAGGCGCCGACGCGACGCTCCTTCTCGCCGACAGGTTCCGATGAGTTAACCCAATAGAGAACGATGAAGTTTCTTGCAATCATTCCGGCGCGCTATGCGTCGACGCGCTTTCCCGGCAAGCCGCTGGCGGTGCTGGGGGGCAAGCCCGTCATCCGGCGGGTCTACGAACAGGTGACCGATGCGATGGACGACGCCGTGGTGGCAACCGACGACGAGCGGATTTTCGAAGCCGTGCGTGCGTTCGGCGGGCGGGTCGAGATGACCTCGCCGAACCACCGGAGCGGTACGGACCGCTGCCGCGAGGCCTTCGACCGCATCTGCGCGCGCGAAGGGGCCTCCTACGACGTGGTGGTCAACGTGCAGGGCGACGAGCCCTTCATCCAGCGCTCGCAGCTCGAGGCCGTCAAGCGCTGCTTCGACCGCCCGGGTACCGACATCGCCACGCTGGTGAAGCCCTTCACCGAGGCGGACGGCCTTGCGGCGCTCGAGAACCCCAATTCGCCCAAGGTGGTACTCGACCGCGAGTCGAACGCCCTCTACTTTTCGCGTTCGGTGATTCCCTACCTGCGGGGCGTTCCGCGCGAGGAGTGGCTCTCGAAGCACACCTTCTACAAGCACATCGGGCTCTACGCCTTCCGGGCCGAGGTGTTGCGCGCCGTGACGGCGCTGCCGCAGTCGGTGCTCGAACTGGCCGAATCGCTCGAGCAGCTGCGCTGGCTCGAAAACGGATATAAAATCGGTGTGGGCATCAGCGACGTGGAGACCATCGGCATCGACACGCCCGAAGATTTGGCGCGCGCCGAGGAGTTCCTGGCCCGGATTGACCGGAGGTAGCGGTCGCTGTCGTTCCCCGGCGGCTTGATTCCGGAGTGTCAATTTCGGAATGGGGTTTCCGGACGGGATTTGTTCCGCGGCATGGTCCCGATTTGTAGCAAATTGGAGGCGTCTCTTCTCCATAAGGGAATAAGGGAGTGGAGACGCCTTTTTTTGTGCCCGGACCGGACGGGATTGTACGGAATTGGACCGAACCGAACCGAACCGGACCGAACTGGGCTGGGCGGATGCCGTCTTGTGGCCTTATCGGCAGGGCCGTCGGAACGGTCCTTTTGCTGCACGCTTCGCCGTGCCTTCGCCGTGCCTTCGCCGTGCCCCCGCCGTGCTCCCGCCGTGCCTCCGCCGTGCCTCCGCCCGCCGCGCCTCGACTGCTGCGGTGCCTCCTGCTTCGCAGGCGGGTCGGATGCGGCGCGGCAGCACGCTGCGGGTAAAATTACATGCGGAGCGGGGTGAATAAATTTGCCGGATTCGGCTTTTTGCGTTATATTTGTTCCTATGGAAACCAAATTCATCGCTGGTCCCTGCGTGATTGAATCGGCCGAACTGCTCGACGCGGTGGCCGAACGCCTCGTTGCCATCAACCGGGCGCTGGGGACCGACATCATCTTCAAGGCCTCATTTGACAAGGCCAACCGCACCTCCCTTTCGTCGTTTCGCGGCCCCGGCCTGGAGAAGGGGCTGCAGATGCTCGCCGACGTGCGTGCGAAGTGGGGCCTGCGCCTGCTGACCGACATCCACGAGGCGTGGCAGGCGGCTCCCGTGGGCGAGGTGGTCGACGTGATTCAGATTCCGGCCTTCCTCTGCCGCCAGACCGACCTGCTGGTCGCCGCCGCGCGCACGGGCCGGATTGTCAACATCAAGAAGGCGCAGTTCCTCTCGGGTGCCGACATGCGCTACCCCTACGAGAAGGCCTTCGAGTCGGGCGCCCGCGAAATCTGGCTCACGGAGCGGGGCAACATCTACGGCTACAACAACCTGGTGGTCGACTTCCGCAACATCGCCGACATGCTGCACATTGCCCGCACGGTGGTTATGGACTGCACGCACTCGGTGCAGCGCCCCGGAGCGGCGGGCGGCAAGACGGGCGGAAACCGCGAGTTCGTCCCCGCCATGGCGCTGGCGGCCAAGGCCTTCGGTGCCAACGGCTACTTCTTCGAGGTGCATCCAGACCCCGACCGGGCCAAGAGCGACGGCCCCAACATGCTGCCGCTCGGCGAACTGGAGAACGTAATCAAATCTTTGCTGTAAACATGACGGACAACAACAAGTCCCAGATTCTGGAGGTGGCCCGCCGGGCCCTGCATACCGAAATGCTGGCACTCGGCCACCTCGAACAGTCGCTGGGCGACAGCTTCGTGCAGGCCGTGGAGGCGATTCTCGCCAGCCGGGGCAAATGCATCGTGACGGGTATGGGCAAATCGGGCCTCGTGGGGCGCAAAATCGCCGCCACGCTCGCCTCGACCGGTACGCCGAGCTTCTTCCTCCACCCCGGAGAGGCCTTCCACGGCGATTTGGGCATGATTTCGAAGGAGGACATCATTCTGGCGCTCTCCTATTCGGGCGAGACGGACGAAATCCTCAAGATTGTCCCCTTCATCCACACCAACGTCAATACGCTCATCTCGATGACGGGCAACGCCGAATCGACGCTGGCCAAGAATTCGGACATTCACCTCGATGTGCGGGTCGAGGAGGAGGCCTGCATCCTCCACCTGGCCCCCACCACCTCGACCACGGCCCAGATAGCCATGGGCGACGCGCTGGCCGTCTCGCTGATGAAGCTGCGCGGCTTCACGAGCATCGACTTCGCGCGGCTGCATCCGGGCGGAAGCCTTGGCCGTCGCCTGCTGATGACCGTCGGCAACGTGATGCGTTCGCACGACCTGCCCATCGTGGGGCCCGACTGCTCGGCCACCGAGATGATTCACACCATCAGCAAGGGAGGTTTGGGACTCATCATCATCTGCGAGGGCGACCGCGTCGAGGGCATCGTGACCGACGGCGACGTACGCCGCACGATGGAGCGCCGCCGGGCCGACTTCTTCAACATCCGCGCGGCGGACATCGCCACGCCCAACCCCAAGAGCATCTGCGCCGATGCGAAGCTCATCGAGGCAGAGAAGATGATGACGCGCAACAAGATTACCTCGCTGCTGGTCAACGACGAGGCCGGCAAGCTGGTGGGTGTCATCCAGATTTACGACATCAAGCTCTGACGGCGGTCAAACGCGCCGCAACGCCTTGCAGGCGACCTTCGGATTGTGCATCCGAAGGCCGCCTGCATTGCGGAGAGCCCGGATGCGGGGCCGCCCCATCGACCTTTTCAGCACGCTTCCGGCCGCTCCTTGAGTCGGCTCCGCCAAACCCCGAAAACCGTAACCGCAACACCATGAAAAGAGTCATTTCCCTTTTGCTTCCACTGGCGGCGGCACTGCTCCTTGCCGCCTGCTCTTCGGATACCACGCTCCGCTCGCCCGACGGGCGCTATGAACTCCGCTTTGCGCTCGATGCCCGCGGGGGCATGAGCTACACGCTGCTTGCCGACGGTGAGGAGCTGTTGCTTCCCTCGGCCCTCGGCTTCGAGAGCCGCGAGGCGGTGCTCGATTCGGGCTTCCGCATCCGCGGCGTCGAGCGCCGCACCATCGACGAGCAGTGGAGCCAGCCCTGGGGCGAGAACAAGCAGATGCGCAACCACTGCAACGAGATGGCCGTCCGCCTGTCGAACGACGCCGGCACGCGGCTTACGATGCGCTTCCGCCTCTTCGACGACGGCGTCGGCTTCCGCTACGAATACGAGGTCCCCGACGCCGATTCACTCACCATCACCGACGAGCGGACCGAGTTCCGCTTTGCCGCCGACGGCGACTCGTGGACCATACCGGCCAACTTCGAGACCTACGAACTGCTTTACCGCCATCTGCCGCTCAGCGAGCTGACCGATGCCAACACTCCGGCCACCTTCCACGTGGGGCGGCACTACGGCAGCATCCACGAGGCGGCGCTCTACGACTTCCCCGAGATGACGCTGCTGCGCACCTCGCCGCTCTGCTTCAAGTCGGAGCTGGCGCCTCTTCCCGACGGCACGAAGGCCCGCACGGCGGGCAGCTTCACGACGGCGTGGCGTACGGTGCAGCTGGCCGACGAGGCGGTGGGGCTGATTAATTCGGGGCTGATTCTCAACCTGAACGAACCCTGCAAAATCGAGGACACGAGCTGGATTCGTCCGATGAAGTACGTCGGCGTCTGGTGGGGCATGCACCTCGGTGTCGAGAGCTGGACGATGGACGAGCGCCACGGCGCCACGACCGAGAATGCCAAGCGCTACATCGACTTCGCCGCGGCGAACAACATCCAGGGGGTGCTCTTTGAGGGGTGGAACGAAGGCTGGGAGAGCTGGGGCGGCCGCCAGTCGTTTGACTTCACGCGGCCCTATGCCGACTTCGACATGGATGAGGTGGCGCGCTATGCCGCCGAGCGGGGCATCGAAATCATCGGCCACCACGAGACGGGCGGCAACATCCCCAACTACGAACGGCAGCTCGAGCAGGCGATGGCCTGGTATACGGACCACGGGGTGCATAACCTCAAGACGGGCTACGCCGGCGGTTTCCCCGACGGCTACTTCCACCACAGCCAGTACGGCGTGCGCCACTACCAGCAGGTGGTCGAGACGGCGGCGCGCTACCGCATGACGGTCAACGCCCACGAGCCCATCAAGGATTGCGGCATCCGCCGTACGTGGCCCAACATGATGTCGCGCGAGGGGGCCCGCGGCATGGAGTGGAACGCCTGGAGCGACGGCAATCCCCCTTCGCATACGGTGATGCTTCCCTTCACGCGCCTGCTGGGTGGCCCGATGGACTACACGCCCGGCACGTTCGACATCCTCTTCGAAAATACGCGCAACTCGCCCCGCCGCCGCAAGTGGAACGACCTGGACCAGGGGACGAGCCGCGTCAATACGACCCTCGCCAAGCAGATTGCCAACTGGGTGATTCTCTATTCGCCCGTGCAGATGGCCTCCGACATGATTGAGCACTACGAGGGGCACCCCGCCTTCCAGTTCTTCCGCGATTTTGACGCCGACTGCGACTGGTCGCGTGCTCTGGCCGGCGAACCGGGCGAGTTCGTGGCGGTGGTGCGCCGTGCGGGCGACCGCTACTTCCTCGGTGCTGCGACCAACGAGCAGGCGCGGACGCTGACCCTTCCGCTCGATTTCCTCGAGGCGGGTCGCCGCTACCGCGCCACCATCTACGCCGACGGTGCCGATGCCGACTGGCAGAGCAACCCCACGTCGTACACCATCTCGGAGCGTGAGGTGACGGCAGCCGACTCGCTCGAGGTGCGCATGGCGCCGGGCGGCGGTCAGGCCGTAACCCTTATCCCGATGTAGTCGGGAGATTTGCCTTTGCGTCGTATCGGCCGGCTGCGATGACCCGGCTGCGATGTCCAGTTGCGATACCTTCCGTGTGGCTGAATGAAGAGGTCCCCGCTGCTGCATCTTTGCGCAGCAGCGGGGACCTCTCAATATATACGAGCGAGGGGACGGACTAATCCTCCTCGTCGAGTGTGAAGAGCTCCTCGACCCGCTTTCGGAACTGGCGGGCGAGTTTGAGGGCCAGCAGCGTCGAGGGGATGAACTTCCCGCTCTCGATGGCATTCACCGTCTGGCGGCTTACGCCCACTGCATCGGCCAGCTGTTGTTGGGTCATGCGCACCTCGGCGCGTGCCACACGGATGCTATTCTTCATGTCGGCCCTCCTGTCTGAACCTCCACAGCAGCAGCTGCTCGATGATGAGAAAGAGTACGGGCAGCAGGCAGAGGTTGAAAATCATGAAGTAGAGAAATTCGAAGTCGTAGAGCACGAGGGCGGTTATCAGCGTGAGGCCGAAGGTTGCGTAGAGCGCCCCCAGCAGCGCGTTGAGGCGGATGCGGGCGATGCACTCGTCCTCGATGCGCTCGCGCGAACATGTGATGAAGAGCACTCCGAGCAGAATGCCGAACAGTACGATGTTGTTGCACAGATGGTCGAGCAACTCTCCCCGCGCAACCGCTTCGGGCAGCAGGTACGAAGGGACGCCGTTGAATCCGTCGATTGCCATCAGCAGCCCGAAGAGGGCCGTCGGGATGAAAAGCACCCATCCGATTCTCTTGAACCAATGGGGCAGTAGCAGTGTTTTGTCCATGGTTGTCCTTTTTTGTCGGTGTCGGCAGACCGGCGGAGGTGCGCACTGCTCCCGTCTGCCGTCACAAATGTAAAGTTTATTTTACATTTTGGCAAGTATACGCGACAAAAAAATTGCTCGTCGGATGAAAAAAACTCTTTCGCGGAGCAATACTCCGCAATGGGAGGCGGGGCGGAGGCTGTAGCCGTTAGAGCCGGGCAATCAGTTCGTCGACCTGCTGTTCGCCGGTGGCCCAGCTGGTGACGAAGCGGACGACGGACTCCTCCTTGCCGCGGGCACCCCACAGCTCGAAGGTCGCGTATTGGCTCAGACGGTCGATTTCGCTGTTGGGCAGCACGAAGAAGAGCTGGTTGGTCGGCGAGTCGATGTAGGGGCGATACCCCTTCCGGAGCAGCGCCTCCCTGAGGCGTCGGGCCGTCGTGATGGCCTGCCGCGCGATGCGCAGATAGAGCCCGTCGGTGAAGAGCGTCTCGAACTGGAGGCCCAGCAGCCGCCCCTTGGCCAGCAGGGCGCCGTGCTGCTTGACGAGGGTGAAGAAGTGGGGCAGCAGTCCCGGGCGGGCGACGACCGCCTCGCCGAAGAGCAGGCCGGTCTTCGTGCCGCCGATGTAGAAGGCGTCGCACAGCCGGGCGATGTCGTGCAGCGAGAGCGTGTTCTCCTCCGCAGCCAGGGCGTAGGAGAGTCGGGCGCCGTCCATGTAGAGCGGAATCGCGTGCCGGCGGCAGACCTCGTGCAGCGCCTCCAGTTCCGTGAGGGTGTAGAGCGTGCCGAGTTCCGTGGGGTGCGAGATGTAGAGCATCCCGGGGGCCACCATGTGCTCGCAGGTCTCGTCGCGGTAGAAGTCGTCGATGTAGCGCTCCACCTCCTCGACCCGCACCTTGCCCTCGTGTTCGGGCAGCGTGAGCACCTTGTGGCCCGCCGCCTCGATGGCACCCGCCTCGTGGACGTTGATGTGACCCGTCGTAGCGGCCAGCACCCCTTCGTGACGGCGCAGCAGGCCGTCGATGACCGTGGCGTTGGTCTGCGTGCCGCCCACCAGCAGGTAGACCTCGGCATCGGGAGCGCCGCATGCCCGGCGGATGAGTTCGCGGGCGTGGGCCGTGTGGGGGTCGAGCCCGTATCCCGGGCTCTGTTCCAGGTTGGTCTCGACCAGACGGCGCATCACCTCGGGATGGGCCCCCTCCATGTAGTCGCAATCGAAATGGAGCATCGTGCAGCGTTTTTTAATTGGATGGAATCAGCTTCGTACGTAGTGGGGCATCTTGTCGGGCAGTTCGAGCGAGAACTCGACCAGTCCGCCGATGCCCCCCTTGCGGCGCCACGCGGTCTGGTAAATCAGCTTGTGTACGCCGCGCTTCTCGATGGTGTAGACGTTGCGGCCCCCCTCGGCGATGAGGCGGGCGATGATGGCGCGCGAGCGTTCGTTGTGGCAGGGGAGCATCGACCGTCCACGCACGTCGCCGTTGACGGCTATCGAGCGTTCGTTCTGGTAGAGCACGACCCCTTCGGTGTCGCAGAGCGTGACGGCGCAGTCCAGCTCGTCGCTCCACGACGGGGCGTTGAATTCGGGTTCCATGATGTTATGGGTTGTTGGTTCCTGTTTGCTTTGCACTCCGGCGCCGGGGCCGGTTTCGAGGCCGGTTTGGTGCCGGTTCTGTTCCGATGCCGGTTTCTGTTCCTGTTCAGGTGCCGGTTTTGGTGACGGGTCCGGATCGGCGCCGCCCGCAGCCTCACCGCAGCCTCTTTGCAACCTTCCCGCTGCTTCGCCTCGCCCGGCAGGCGGGCCGTGGGGGCTACTGCTGAATCTTGACCAGCTGCTCGCGGTAGGCGTTCAGAATCCGCGACTTGGAGATGAAGCCCAGATAGTGGCCCTGCTTGTCCACCACGGGCAGCATCCACGTGTGCTTGTCCTCGAACTTCTGGAGCACGCTCTGGATGGCCTCATGCTCCATGATGCGGTCGGGCGGGTCAATCATGTAGTGCGAGATGAGCGTGCCGTACTTCTCGCGCTTGAACATGTCCTCGCGCAGGTCGTCCAGCTGGACGATGCCCTGTAGCCGGCCGAAGTTGTCGATGACGGGGAAGATGTTGCGCCGCGCCGTCGAGATGATGTGGACGATGTCGCCCAGCGTGTAGTTCTCCTTGATGCGGTAGAAGTCGGTCTCCATCAGCTCGTCGAGCTTCAGGAAGACGAAGACCGACTGGTCCTTGTCGTGGGTGAGCAGCTCGCCGCGCTGGCGCAACTGCTTGGTGTAGATGGAGTCGGGGTCGAGGTAGTAGTCCACCGCGAAGGAGATGCAGGCCGTAATCATCAGCGGGATGAAGAGCCCGTAGCCGTTCGACAGCTCGGCGATGAGGAAGATGGAGGTGAGCGGCGCCTTCATCACGCCGGCCATCACGCCGGCCATGCCCACGAGCGTGAACGAGACGAGCGAGACCTGCCAGTCGAAGAGCAGGTTGCAGAGCAGTGCGAGCAGCGCCCCCGTGAAGGCGCCGACGAAGAGCGATGGGGCGAAGGTTCCGCCCACGCCGCCTGCGGCGTTGGTCGAGGCCATGGCGATGACCTTGAAGAACATCGTGGCGGCGACGAAGAGCAGCACCACCCAGTCAATGTCGCGGAAACGGTAGAAGAACGAGTTGTCGAAGAGCGCCTGCGCGTTGCCGTGCATGAGCGAGGTGAAGCCCTCGTAACCTTCGCCGTAGAGGGGCGGGAAGATGAAAATCAGGATGCCGAGCACGGCGCCGCCCAGTATCCAGCGCTTGTACTGCCGGTCGATGCGCTTGAAGATGTTGCCCACGCGGGTGTTCATCGTGGTGAAGTACCACGCCATCAGTCCGCAGCAGACTCCCAGCAGAATGAAGAGCGGAATCTGCCACAGCTCGAAGGCGTCGGCCGGCTGCAGCGTGACGGCCAGAATGGGGTCGAAGCCCCGCAGCATGAAGGCGAAGGTGGTGGCCGTGATGGAGGCAATCAGCAGCGGAATGACCGAGCCGGCGGTGATGTCGAGCATCAGAATCTCGAGCACGAAGACCACGCCCGTGATGGGGGCCTTGAAGATGGCGGCCAGCGCTGCGCCGGCGCCGCAGCAGAGCAGCAGCGTCGTATGCTTGTAGTTGAGGCGGGCGAGGCGTCCGACGTTCGAGCCGATGGCGGCACCCGTCAGCACGATGGGGGCCTCGGGACCCACCGAACCGCCGAATCCGATGGTCGTGGCGCCGCCGACGACCGACGTCCAGCAGTTGTGGGCGGCGATGCGCGAATTGCGGCGCGACATGGCATAGAGTACGCGCGTGACCCCTTCGGAGATGTTGTCGCGGACGATGTACTTGACGAAGAGCGACGCCAGCACGATGCCCACCACCGGGTAGACCAGGAAGAGGAAGTGGGCGCTGTCGACCGGGAACCACTGCGTCAGTCCGTTCTTGATGGCGTAGAGCAGAATCTCGAAGAGGTAGGTGCCCACGCCGGCCAGCGCACCCACGATGACGGCCAGAAGCATCAGCATCTGGCGGTCGTTCAGCCGCTTGGTGAGCTTCAGGAAGAGCAGGTAGATGCGTTCCGGGCGGATTCTCTTCATGACCTTCGGTATTGTGCCATCGGGCGGCCGCTATGCGTGGTGGCTGTAGTGACGGGCCTGAGTCTCGATGAGCTCCTTGTCGTCGAAGTAGTTGATGCGCATGGCGTTGCGCACGTCGTGGAGCGTCTGGGCAGCCACCTTGCGGGCCGATTCCGAACCGGCCCGCAGCATCTCGTATACGTCGCTGATGTGCTCCTCGAAGTAGGCCCGGCGTTCGCGAATCGGTTCGAGCGTCTCGTTGAGTATTGCGATGAGGAACTTCTTGACCTTCACGTCGCCCAGGCCGCCGCGGCGGTAGTGGGCCTTCAGCTCGTCGAGCGACTGGTAGTCGGGCAGGTACTTGGCGAAGTGCTCCGGACAGCAGAAGGCGTCGAGGTAGGTGAAGACGGTGTTGCCCTCGACCTTGCCCGGGTCGTCGATGCGCAGATGGTCGGGGTCGGTATACATGCCCATCACCTTCTTGCGCAGCTCCTCGGCCGAATCCGAGAGGTAGATGCAGTTGCCCAGCGACTTGGACATCTTGGCCTTGCCGTCGGTGCCCGGAAGCCGCATGCAGACGGCATTTTCGGGGAGCAGAATCTCCGGCTCGACGAGCGTCGGACCGTAGACCGCATTGAACTTGTGGACGATTTCGCGCGTCTGCTCAATCATCGGCTCCTGGTCCTGTCCGGCCGGCACGGTGGTGGCGCGGAAGGCCGTGATGTCCGAGGCCTGGCTGATGGGGTAGGTGAAGAAGCCCACGGGAATGCCCTGGCGCTGCGGACCCTCCTCCTCGGCGTTGGCATCCGAGAAGCCGCGGAGCTGGATTTCGGCCTTCACCGTCGGGTTGCGCTGCAGACGGGCCACGGTGACCAGGTTCATGTAGTAGAAGGCCAGCTCGCACAGCTCGGGAATCTGCGACTGGATGAAGATGGTGGTGCGCTCGGGGTCGAGGCCGCACGAGAGGTAGTCGAGCGCCACCTCGATGATGTTCTGGCGCACCTTTTCGGGGTTGTCGGCGTTGTCGGTGAGCGCCTGCGCGTCGGCAATCATGACGAAGACGCGCTCGTATTCGCCCGAATTCTGCAGCTCGACGCGGCGGCGCAGCGAGCCTACGTAGTGTCCCAAGTGAAGTTTTCCGGTGGGGCGGTCCCCCGTGAGTATGATTTTTCCCATATCTGTTGTTTTCCGGCGGGTGTGGTGTTTCGTTCTTCCTTACTGAAGGGGTTGTTGCGGAGCGTCCTGCCGCGGGTGTGCACACGGCGCACTCCGCACGTTCCCCGTCACCCGCATCCGGGGGCGGCGCTCGCTGCCGCGGGCGGCTCACGGTGAAGCCGTTCGCGTCATTTGTGCGGCGTTTCCTTCGGCAGGTACGGCCGCTTTTACGGGCAAAAATACGAAAATCCCGATGCGGGGCGCAAAAATTTGTGGAATATAGATTTTTTTTATATTTTCGTCTTCGCAAATAGAACCCCATTATGACAATCATTCAGCTCGAATACCTGTTGGCCGTGGCCAACTGCGGCAGCTTTTCGCTGGCGGCGGAGCACTGTTTCGTCACGCAGCCCTCGTTGAGCATGCAGGTCAAGTCGCTCGAGGAGGAGCTGGGCGTGGTGCTGCTCGACCGTTCGAAGAAACCCGTCATCCCGACCGAGGCGGGCGAGGTGGTGCTCGAACGGGCCCGCGAGACGCTGCGCGCCTACAACAACATCAAGGAGTCGGTGGCCGAGCTGAAGGGCGAGACGGCCGGACGGCTGCGGCTGGGTGTCATCCCGACCATCGCCCCCTACCTGCTCCACAAGTTCATCCCCTCGTTCGTGCATGACTATCCGAAGGTTGAACTGGAGATTTCCGAGATGATTACGGCCGACATCGTCGAGGCGCTGCGGCGCGACCGCATCGATGCGGCGCTGGTAGCCAGCGGCACCTGCGGCGAGGGCATCCTCGAACAGGAGCTCTTCAACGACCGCTTCTTCGCCTACGTCTCGCCCGAGAATCCGCTCTACGAGCGTTCGAACATCCGCATCGAGGATATCGACCTGCGCGACCTGGTGATTCTGAGCGCCGGCAACTGCATGCGCGACCAGATTATCGAGCTCTGCCAGGCCAAGCGCAACATGCCGTCGCACTTCACCTTCGAGTCGGGTTCGCTCGACACGCTGATGCGTATTGTCGACTGCACCTCCTGCCTGACGATTATTCCCGAGATGGCCATCGAGTACATTCCGGCCGACCACCGCGACCGCCTCAAGATGCTGGCCAAGGGGGCCACGTCGCGCAAAATCGCCGTGGCCGTGCGGCGCACCTACGTCAAGAGTTCGATTATCAAGGCGCTGACACAGACCATTCTGGACAACGTCAAAAAGTCGTAGCCCCGCCGCTGCGCGGGCCTTCCGGTCGGGCGCGGCATCCTGCTTCGGAGCGGGTGCCGCGCCTGTTCGTGTTTGGGGGTCGGAGCTTCGCTTGGCCCCGCAGCCGCTCTGCCCCCCCCCTCCGGCCCTCCGGTGCAGCCTCTTCCCTCCTCCTGCCTCCGCCGAACACCCTCCGTTGCCCGATTTTGAGGCACGGATTGTGAATTTTGAATTCTTATTCCTATCTTTGCGAAGTTATAGACACCTATCATTTATTTATGGACAAACTGATTGAAACCATTGTCAGCGCAATCGAGGATAAGAAGGGCAAGAACATCGTCTCGTTGGACCTTTCGGGCTTCGACGGCGCCATCTGCTCGAAGTTCGTGGTCTGCAACGCCGACTCGACTACCCAGGTAGCGGCCATCGCCGCCGGTGTGGAGGAGAAGGTGCTTGAGAAGCTGGGCGAAAAGGTCTGGCGCGTCGAGGGACAGCAGAACGCCTTCTGGATTGCAATGGACTATGTCGACGTGGTGGTGCATATCTTCCAGACCGAGCTGCGCAGCTTCTACCGCCTGGAGGAGCTGTGGGCCGATGCGCCGATGACGCGTTATGAATACGAAGAGTAACGGAATTTTATGGCAAACGTACAGAACGGGAACAAACGCCCCAATATGAATATGCCCCGTCCCTCGTGGATGTGGATTTACGGAATCATCGCCGTGATGATTCTGGGATGGTACTTCCTCAACGGCGGAAGCGACGCTCCGCTGCCGAGCGACTGGACGGCCGTCGAAAAGATGGTCGAACAGGGCGAGGTCGAGAAAATCCAGGTGGTGAACCGCGAGGAGGCCCAGGTCTTCCTCAAGAAGGAGGCCATCGAAAAGTACCGCAACGACGCGGAGCAGCCGCTCTACCGCCACATGCCCGAGCAGGGCATTCAGCTCATCTTCACCATCGGTTCGGTGGACTCCTTCCGTGAGGATTTGAAGGAGGTCGAGCAGCGCACCGGAACGGAGATTCCGGTCGTATACGAGACCCAGCGCAACAACTGGACCAACATTCTGGTGAACGTCCTTCCGTGGGTGCTTATCATCGGCGTGTGGATTTTCCTCATGCGTTCGATGGCTCGCGGAGGCGGCGGTGCTGGCGGCGGCATCATGAACGTCGGCAAGGCCAAGGCCCAGGTCTTCGACAAGGACAACGCCAAGCGCGTGACCTTCAAGGATGTGGCCGGTCTGGCCGAGGCGAAGGTCGAAATCATGGAAATCGTCGACTTCCTCAAGAAGGCCGACAAGTACCGCGAGCTGGGCGCCAAAATTCCGAAGGGAGCCCTTCTGGTAGGCCCTCCGGGAACGGGCAAGACGCTGCTGGCCAAGGCTGTGGCCGGCGAGGCCAACGTCCCCTTCCTCTCGATTTCGGGTTCGGACTTCGTCGAGATGTTCGTCGGCGTGGGTGCTTCGCGCGTGCGTGACCTCTTCGAGCAGGCCAAGCAGAAGGCCCCCTGCATCGTCTTCATCGACGAAATCGACGCCATCGGCCGGGCGCGCGGCAAGAATGCCGGCTTCTCGGGCAACGACGAGCGCGAGAATACGCTCAACCAGCTGCTGACCGAGATGGACGGCTTCCAGACCAACACGGGCGTCATCGTGCTGGCTGCCACCAACCGGGTCGACATTCTGGACAAGGCGCTGACGCGTGCCGGACGGTTCGACCGCCAGATTGAGGTGGGGCTGCCCGACGTCAACGAGCGCAAGGAGATTTTCGACGTCCACCTGCGTCCGCTCAAGCTTGACCCGCAGCTCGACCGCTCGTTCCTGGCGCGCCAGACTCCGGGCTTCTCGGGTGCCGACATTGCCAACGTCTGCAACGAGGCGGCGCTCATTGCCGCCCGTCACAACAAGAAGTTCGTCACGCGCGAGGATTTCCTCGCCGCCATCGACCGCATCGTCGGCGGACTCGAAAAGCCCAACATGCCGATGACGCCCGAGGAGCGGCGCATCACGGCCATCCACGAGGCGGGCCACGCCGTGGTGATGTGGTCGCTGCCCGAGTGCGACCCCGTGCTCAAGGTGACCGTCGTGCCGCGCGGCCGCAGCCTCGGCGCTACCTGGTCGTCGCCCGACGAGGACCGCATCCACGTAACCGACGAGGCGCTCGAGGAGCAGCTGGCCGGCCTGCTCGGCGGCCGCATTGCCGAGGAGGTGAACTACCACACACTCGGTGTCGGTGCGCTGAGCGACCTGGAGCGTGCGACCAAGACGGCTTACGCCATGGTGACCTACTATGGCATGAGCAAGAAAATCGGCCCGTTGAGCTACTACGATTCGACCGGTACGCGCGATACCTTTACCAAACCTTTCAGCGAGCAGACGGCCCACGACATCGACGTTGAGGTGCGCCGCTTCGTCGAGGAGGCCTATGCCCGTGCCCGCGCCATCATCGAGGCGAAGAACGCCCAAATCAACGCCATCGCCGACCTGCTGCTCGAGAAGGAGACCATCTACAGCGAGGACCTCGAGCAGATTCTGGGTCCCGCTGCCCAGCAGCCCCGCAACACCGCTGCGAAGGGCGGCGATGCAGCGAAGGGCGATGCTGCCGATGCCCGTCCGGCCGACGGCACGGCCGCTGCCTCCGATACGGAGCAGGCCGACGCCTCCGACGCAAAGAACGGCGCGCCGGCCGCATCCGGTGCAACCGAACCTGACGAACCCAAGAGAGAGAATACCCCCGAACCCACCTCGGAACACTAACCTAAATCGGACACGGAATGGGAGAAACGATGAAGAACCTCGTGGTGCGGACGGTGAGCGGACTGGTGCTGGCCGTCGTGATGCTCGTCTGCATCCTCTATTCGCAGTGGAGCTTCGGCGCACTGCTTCTTGTGCTGCTTGTGGGCGGCATGGTCGAATTCTACGGGCTGGCCCGCCGCCACGGCAACCAGCCGCTGGAGGTGGTCGGCATCGTGGCGGGCGTGGTGCTCTTCGGCCTGAGCTTTGCCATTACGGTCGGCGGCACGCACTCCGAACAGCTGACCGGCATCGGTGTGGTCTTTCTGCTGCTGCTCCTGCCGCTCATGTTCATTTGCGAGCTCTACCGCCGTCAGGCGAACCCGATTGCCGACATCGGTGCGACGCTCGCCGGGCTCTTCTACGTCGCCTTCCCGCTGGCGCTCATGTGCCACATCCCGACGATGTGGGGCGAGCGCCAACCGGTTCTGATGGTCTACTACCTCTTCATGATTTGGGCCAACGACGTCTTCGCCTACCTGGTGGGGATGGCCGTCGGCCGCAACCCGCTCTTCGAGCGCCTCTCGCCCAAGAAGACCTGGGAGGGTTTCTTCGGCGGACTGGTGGGCGCCGTGCTGGTCGGGGTTATCGGAAGCTGGCAGGTGGGTGGCTCTCCGGCCGCATGGATTGGCTTTGCGCTGGTGGCTGCCGTGACGGGTGTGCTGGGCGACCTGGTCGAGTCGATGTTCAAGCGGGCAGCCGGCGTGAAGGACTCGGGCAGCATCATCCCCGGCCATGGCGGACTGCTCGACCGCTTCGATGCGATGCTGCTCTCGGCGCCCTTCGTGACGGTCTACCTCTATTATGTCATGTAACAAGCGTTTTACCCTCTAATACGATTCGAAGATGAGAATCAACAAGGAAGGATACAGAATCATCTGCTTTTCGGGCGTCTTCTGCCTGCTGCTGTGGTGGCTGATTTACCATCTGCTCGTCAACCATGCCAACATCAGCGTCATGTGGCTGTGCGCCGTCCTGCTGCTGCTGTTCTGGTTTTTCATCGTGGCCTTCTTCCGTGAGCCGCGCCGCGTGCGCATCCACGATGCGGACCTGGTCTTCGCGCCGTGCGACGGCCGTGTGGTGGTGACCGAGGTGGTCTGCGAGGAGGAGCACCTCCACCGCGAGATGCTGCAGATTTCGATTTTCATGTCGATTACCAACGTCCACATGAACTGGGTTCCCGTGGGCGGTGTGGTCGAATACTTCAAATACCACCCGGGCCGCTTCCTGGTGGCGTGGCACCCCAAGTCCTCGACCGAGAACGAGCGGACGACGACCGTCGTAAGGATGGATTCGGGCCATCAGGTCCTCTTCCGTCAGATTGCGGGGCTCATCGCACGCCGCATCGTCTCCTACATGAAACCCGGTGAGCGGGTCGAGCAGAACAGCGTGGCGGGCTTCATCAAGTTCGGCTCGCGTGTCGACGTGCTCGTGCCGAAGGATAGCGAGCTGCTCGTCGAAATCGGCGACCCGGTCGTTGGTTCGCAGACGCCCATTGCCCGGCTGAAGTCCCACATTGAAATTGAATAATAAGGATTAAAGGAGCTCCGAAAGAGCAACGCACGATGGCAATTACCCCTCAGACCGTTCTTCGTTTCGTGGCCGGCGCCGCCATTACGGCAGCCGTCCTCTTTCTGGTGTGGTATTTCAGCTCCATCGTCGTCTATATCCTGGTCTCGGCCGTGCTGGCCGTCATGGGTAATCCGCTGGTGAAGCTGCTCTCGGGCATCCGTATCCGCGGCTGGCGTGTGCCGCGCTGGCTGGCGGCCTTCACAACGCTGGTGGTCATCTGGGTCGTGCTGGCGGTGCTCTGCACGCTCTTCGTGCCGCTGTTCTTCAACAAGGTGCAGCAGCTGGCAAGTCTCGACTTCACGGCCGTCATGAACTCCATCTCGGAACCCGTTTCGCGCATTCAGTACTACCTTGATGAGCTCTTTGCGCTGCCCGAGAGCACCTTCTCGCTCTCCGAAGCGCTCAGCTCGGGGCTGTGTTCGATGGTCAATTTCGGGTCGCTCAACACGCTCGTCTCGTCGCTCTTCAACGTCGTGCTCTCGTCGGTGGTGGCGATATTCTCGATTTCGTTCATCACCTTCTTCTTCCTCAAGGAGGAGGGGCTCTTCTATGCGATGGTTTCGGCGGTCTTTCCCGAACGTTACCACGAAAACATCACCCGGGCACTCGACTCGATTACGGTGCTGCTGTCCCGCTACTTCACGGGCATCCTCACGGAGAGCCTGCTGTTGATGATTGCCGTCTCGCTGGTGATGATGGCTTTCGGCATGCATACGGTCGACGCCTGCTTCATCGGACTGGTTATGGGTGTGATGAACGTCGTGCCCTATGCCGGCCCGCTCATCGGCGGGGTGATGTCAGTCTGCATCGGTGTGATGACCCCCATCGAGGGGACAACCGTCGGCCATACGGTGCTGGTGATTGTCGCCTCGCTGCTGGTGCTCAAGGGGCTCGACGACTTCGTCCTGCAGCCGACGCTCTATTCGGAGCGGGTCAAGGCGCATCCGCTCGAGGTCTTCATCGTGATTCTCATCGCCGGCTCGGTAGCCGGAATCCTCGGCATGCTGCTGGCGATTCCCTCCTATACGGTGCTGCGTGTCTTCGCCAAGGAGTTCTTCTCGCAGTTCAGCCTGGTGCGCAAACTGACCCGAAAGATATGACGGAGCCTGTGGTGATTGAAGGGACGGTGGTGCACGGCCGCCAGTTGGGGCGCAGGCTTGGCTTTCCGACCGCCAACCTTGCGGTGCCCGATGCGTTGGAGGCCCGGGACGGGGTCTACCTCTCGGAGGCCGAGGTCGACGGGCAGCTCTACGGCGCCATGTCGAACCTGGGGCGCAACCCCTCGGTCGGCGGCACGGAGCGTCGACTGGAGAGCTACCTCTTCGGATTCGAGGGCGAGCTCTACGGCCGGCGGCTGCGGATTCGGCTGCTGCGCCGGCTGCGTGAAGAGCGCAAGTTTGCCTCGGTCGAGGAGCTGCAGCGCCAGATTGAGGCCGACCGCCGCGAGGCCGAAGCCTTCTTCGCCGCACGGAAGGCGGAGCGGTGAGCGGCCGAAGGCGGCAGGAGCGGCAGGGTAGAGAGCGGCTGGACGAGCGGCCGGGCAGTGAGCGGCGGAGCGAGAATGGCAGGAGCGTGGGCCGCAGTTGAGAACGGCGGAGCGTCGGGTGTGGAGTCCGGTCGGTACCGCTGAAAAAAAGAGCTGTTAGCATATTCAATGCGTATTCAACATCATAAAGTATAAACCGATTAGTTATGTTTCTGGATTTGAGCATTCCCTACAAGGTGGCCGACATGTCGCTGGCCGAGTGGGGACGTAAGGAGATTGAGGTTTCAGAACACGAGATGCCCGGTCTGATGGCCGTGCGTCGCAAATACGGCCCGCTGAAGCCCCTCAAGGGGGTTCGTGTGATGGGTTCGCTGCACATGACCATCCAGACGGCGATTCTCATCGAGACGCTCGTCGAGCTGGGTGCCGACGTGCGCTGGTGCTCGTGCAACATCTTCTCGACGCAGGACCACGCCGCTGCGGCCATCGCTGCGGCCGGTGTTCCGGTCTTCGCCTGGAAGGGCGAGACGCTGCCCGAGTACTGGTGGTGCACGGCCATGGCGCTCTCGTTCCCCGGCGGCAAGGGCCCGCAGCTCGTCGTCGATGACGGCGGCGATGCGACGCTGCTGATTCACAAGGGCTTCAAGGCCGAGAACGACGCCTCGTCGCTCGACTACGAGCCTTCCTCCTACGAGGAGGAGGTCATCCTCGGCACGCTGAAGCAGATTCTCGCCGAGGACGGCGACAAGTGGCACCGCACGGTGGCCGAATGGAAGGGTGTGAGCGAGGAGACCACCACCGGCGTACACCGCCTCTACCAGATGCAGGCTGCCGGCGAGCTGCTCGTGCCGGCCATCAACGTCAACGACTCCTGCACCAAGTCGAAGTTCGACAACCTCTACGGCTGCCGCGAATCGCTGGCCGACGGCATCAAGCGCGCCACCGACGTGATGATTGCCGGCAAGGTGGTCGTCGTCTGCGGCTACGGCGATGTGGGCAAGGGGTGCGCCAAGTCGATGCGTTCGTACGGCGCCCGGGTGATTGTGACCGAAATCGACCCGATTTGCGCGCTGCAGGCCGCCATGGAGGGCTTCGAGGTGAAGACCGTCGAGAGCGCTCTGGCCGAAGGCAACATCTACGTAACCTGCACGGGCAACTGCGACATCATCACGCTCGAGCACATGGAGCGGATGCGTGACCAGGCCATCGTCTGCAACATCGGTCACTTCGACAACGAAATCCAGATGGCCCGTCTCGAGAAGTCCAACGCCGTGAAGACCACCATCAAGCCGCAGGTCGACATGTACACCTTCCCCGACGGACACTCGATTTTCATTCTGGCCGAGGGCCGTCTGGTAAACCTGGGCTGCGCTACGGGCCATCCCTCGTTCGTCATGTCGAACTCCTTCACCAACCAGTGCCTGGCCCAGATGGAGCTCTGGCAGAAGAAGCTCGAGGTAGGGGTTTACCGCCTGCCGAAGCACCTCGACGAGGAGGTTGCCCGCCTGCACCTCGACAACCTTGGGGTCGAGCTGACGCACCTGACGCAGAAGCAGGCCGACTACATCGGCGTGCCGGTCGAGGGTCCCTACAAGGCCGACCACTACCGCTATTGATGCCTGCAGCCGGTTGCGGCCGACGGCTACCCGCATGGGAGGCTGTTGCCGCCGGGCTGACCGCAACGAAGCGGACCTTTCCATCAGGAAAAGTCCGCTTCATTCTTTTTTGCAGTCAGGGAGCAGAGGAGGTTGCGGCTGGCTGTTGCAACGACATGCTGCCGCGACCGGCTGCTGAGGAGCCACGAAAAACGGCAGCCCGTCGAGGCTGCCGTTGTCGTGCATGAATGCCGGAGGCATCAATAGCCGAAGATTTCCTCCTGCGAAACGGTCTTGATGGGACCGAGCGTCTTGAGGTAGTTCAGGTCGAGGTTCTTGATGTCGCCCAGAATGCCGTAGGTGTAGTGACGGTCCTTGACCCACTTCTGCTGCGTGGCCTTCACGTCGTCGAGCGTCATGTTCTGCACGCGCTCGAAAATCTGACGGTCGCGGTCCTCCGAGAGGCCGAGACGGCGCAGTGCGATGTAGGAGCTCAGCACGTCGATTCCCGTGGTGCGTTCGGTGCGCAGGCGGCTCAGCACGGCCTCCTTGGCGATGCCGAAGGCAGCCTCCGATTCGGGCATCTGGTTGATGATTTCGTCGAATGCCTCGATGGCGGTCTGCATCTTGTCGTTCTGCGTGGCGATGAAGGCGATGTAGTTGTAGCTGTCGTCGGCATATGCGGGGGTGCCCAGCCATGCCTGTGCCGTGTAGGCCAGACCGCGTGCCTCGCGCATCTCCTGGAAGCAAATCGAGTTCATGCTGCCGCCGAAGTACTCGTTGTAGAGCGTGATTTCGGGGTCGTTCTTCACATCGAAGGCCTCGCCGCGGTTCGAGTACTGCAGGTAGTAGAGCTGGTTGGCGTCGTACTGGGCCAGGATGACGCTGCTCTCATCCGTGCGCAGCGGCTTCGGGTGCGACAGTTCGAGCGGCGTGAGCTCCGCAGCAGCCTTGTGCTTCTCGGCAATGACCGTCTTCACGGCCTCCTGCTCCATGGGACCGTAGTAGAGCACCTCGTGCTGCTTGCCCATGAGCTCCTGAACCGCCGCGATGAGGCTCTTCGAGTCGAGCGACTTCAGCGCGTCGTTCGTCAGGGTCGACTTGCGGATGAACTCCTCGCCGTAGCGCATGTAACGCTGCAGGGCGCCGAAATTCTGCCCCTGGTTGAGCTTCGAGTCGGCGCGCGACTTGAGGAGGTCCTGCTTCAGGTTCTCGAGGATGGCGTCGTTGGCCACCGCTCCGGCAATCAGCCCCTCGACAATCTCCATGGCGCGGGGCATGTTCTCGCTCAGACCCGTAATCGTGATGGTGCTCTGGTTGTTGCCGGCGCCCATGTAGAAGGAGCAGGCGATGTCGTACATCTCCGAGGCAATCTGCTCGGCGCTCATCGTGTCGGTGCCCAGGTAGCTCAGATAGGTGAATGCCGGGCCCAGCGCCGGGTTGTTCTCCGTGCCCGTGTCGAAGGTGTACCGTAGCGTGAAGATGTCGTTCAGCTCGTTCTTCTTGTAGAGCACATGGATGCCGTCACGCACGTCGAACTGCGCCATATCCTTCTGATAGTCGACGAAGACGGGCTCGATGGGCTTTACCTTCGACTGCTGGATTTCCGTGAGGAAGGCGCTCTGCTTGTCGCGGTTGGTGACAATCGGGGTGATTTTCGGAGCGGCGATTTTCTGTACGCTCTTGTCCTCGCCCTCGCGCTTGAAGACGATGGCGTAGCTCTTCTCGCCGAGATACTTGTTGGCCCAGTCGACGACGTCCTGCTTGGTGATTTTCGACATGCGGTCGAGCTGTGCGACCTCGTCGGCCCAGTTGGTGCCGGCGATGAACGACTGCACGTACATGTCGGCGCGCGAGTCGTTGTCCTCGTAGGCCCTCATCTGGTAGAGCTTGAAGTTGTTGATGGAGGCCTCGATGAGCTTCTCGTCGAAGTCGCCCGAGCGGAGCTTGGCCACCTCCGCAAGCAGCAGGTCGCGCACCTCCTCGAGCGTCTGGCCCGCCTTGGGGCTGCCGCCCACGAGGAACGTGCTGTAGTCGGGCTGGCCCGAGTAGCCGCCGTAGGCGCCGAGCACCTTCTGCTGCTGCGTGATGTCGAGGTCAATCAGACCGGCCTGGCCGTTGTAGAGGATGGCGCTGGCAATTTGTGCCACGTCGTTCGGGTCGGTCGAGCCGCCCGGCAGACGCCATCCGAGCAGCACGTTGGCTGCCTCCAGACCGTATACCTCGCGTACGACGGGCTCGGTGATGGGCTCCTCGGGCTGGAACTGCAGTTTCGGCAGCTCGGGGTTGGGCTGCATGTCGCCGAAGTACTTCTTGATGACCGAGAGCATCTGCTCGGGGTCGAAGTCACCCGAGAGGCAGATGGCCATGTTGTTGGGCACGTAGTAGGTCTTGTGGTAGTTCCGCACGTTGGTAATCGAGGGGTTCTTCAGATGCTCCTGCGTACCGAGCACGGTCTGCGTGCCGTAGGGGTGGTGGGGGAAGAGTGCCGCGTCAAGCGCCTCCCATACCTTGCGCGCATCGCGCGTGAGCGACATGTTTTTCTCCTCGTAGATGGTCTCCAGCTCGGTGTGGAAGCCGCGGATGACGGGGTTGCGGAAGCGGTCGGCCTCAATCTTCGCCCAGTTCTCAATCTCGTTCGAGGGGATGTTCTCGACGTAGACGGTCATGTCCTGCGACGTGTAGGCGTTGGTGCCCGTGGCGCCGATGGCGGCCATCAGCTTGTCGTACTCGTTGGGAATGGCGATTTTCGATGCCTCGTAGCTGATTGAGTCGATGCGGTGGTAGATGGCTGCGCGCTCCTGTTCGTCGGTGGTCTTGCGGTAGACCTCGAAGAGCTGCTCGATTTCGTCGAGCATCGGCTTCTCGGCGGCGTAGTCCGAGGTGCCGTAGTTGGGCGTGCCCTTGAACATGAGGTGCTCGAAGTAGTGCGCCAGACCGGTGGTCTCGGCGGGGTCGTTCTTACCGCCCACGCGTACGGCGATGTAGGTCTGGATGCGCGGCGTTTCGCGGTTGACGCTCATGTAGACCTTCAGTCCGTTGTCGAGCGTGTAGATGCGGGTGCCCAGCGGGTCGCCGGCCACCGATTCGTACTTGTTTCCCGAACAAGCGGCTGCCAGCATCGCTGCGATGCAGACGGCCAGGAATCTGAGTTTTTTCATCTATGGTTTGGTTTAGAAAATGGAGGCGAACCACTCCCGCACGACCGGATAGGTGTCGGCGGAGATATGTACGAACATGCCCACGGCGGCAATGAGCTTGAGCCCCGTGCCGACGATGAACGAAAGGAACGAGCCGAAGCCGACGAGGAAGGCCTTTGAAATATCCTCCCGGTTGTGGCACAACTCGCCGATGACGGCACCGACGAAGGGCCCCAGCAGGATGCCCAGCGGCGGGATGAAGAAGAAGCCGACGACGGTGCCGATGGTGGCACCGATGGCGCCGGCGCGCGAGCCGCCGAAGCGGCGGGTCATGTAGGCAGGCAGAAAATAGTCGGCCACCGAGACGAAGAGCGTGACGGCGAGCCAGATGAGCAGTGCGGCGGTCGAAATCTGCGAGTAGGAGCAGAAGTAGGCGCAGACCAGCCCCGCGTAGCTGAGGATGACGCCCGGAAGCGCCGGAACAATGCACCCGGCGATGCCGATGAGTGCGAAGAGGAAGGCGAGGATGGCGAGCGTGGTGTCCATACGAATCTGCGGGCCGGGGATGGGTCCGCGGCGGACCGTCCCGGTTTCCCGTCAGCAAATATAACGATTAGAAACAAAAAAACTCCCCGACGCAGGGAGTTTTTCATTTTTCGGGCTTTTTTTCTTCCGAACAGACCTTGCAGCGGCCCTCGGTCGCCTCTATTTCACCAGACGGTTGGTCTCCGTGTCGGGGAAGATGACCCAGGGGCGGAACTGTTTGGCATCCTCGAAATCCATCAGGGCGTAGGAGGCGATGATGACCACGTCGCCTACCTGGACCTTGCGTGCCGCGGCGCCGTTGAGGCAGATGCAGCCGCTGTCGCGCTCGCCCTTGATGATGTAGGTCTCGAAACGCTCGCCGTTGTTGATGTCCATGATTTGGACCTTCTCGCCCTCAATCATGTTGGCAGCCTCCAGCAGCGCTTCGTCGATGGTGATGCTGCCCACGTAGTTCAAATCCGCCTGCGTGACCTTCACGCGGTGAATCTTGGATTTGATAACTTCGATTTGGAATTTCATTATCGGATACGGATGTTATCGATTAGACGAATCTGTCCGGCCATGACGGCGATGCAGCCCTGGATGCGCGGAGCGTCGTTCCAGTCGTGTACCTCCTGCATCGTTGCGGCGTCGACCGACTGATAGTAGACCACCTTGAGCAGCGGATTGCGCTCGACTTCGGCCGTAACCCAGGCCTTCAGCTCGTCGGGCGTCATCTCGTGCGACTTCTCGACGGCGGCGCGCAGCGTGGCGTAGATGTGAGGTGCAGCGGCGCGGTGCTCCTTGTCGAGCAGCGTGTTGCGCGACGAGAGGGCCAGACCGTCCTCGCCGCGGACGATGGGGCACTCGACAATCTGCACGGGGAGTCCCAGCTGGTGGACCATCGCCTTGACGACGGCGATTTGCTGGAAGTCCTTCTCGCCGAAGTAGGCGCGCTCCGGGCGGACGATGTCGAAGAGCCGGCTGACAACCTGGGCCACGCCGTTGAAGTGACCCGGACGCGTGGCGCCCTCCATCACCTTGTCCACCGCACCGAACTCGAAGGTGCGGGTGTCGGGCTCGGGGTAAATCTCCTCGACCGAGGGCATCAGCACGAAGTCGGCGCCGGCCTGCTCCAGTACGCGGGCGTCGGCCTCGGGGGTACGGGGGTAGCGATGCAGGTCGTTCTTGTCGTTGAACTGCGTCGGGTTGACGAAGACGCTCACCACGACGGTGGAGTTCTCCTTGCGGGCGCGCTCCACCAGCGAACGGTGGCCTGCATGCAGGGCGCCCATCGTGGGAACGAAGCCGATTCCGGCCTGTTCCCTCTTGTCCAGCTCCTCGCGGAGCTCGTTGACACGGGTAAAGATTTTCATCGCTTTGGCAACAAATTGCGGGGCAAAGGTAGAAAAGATAATCATAAGAATGAAAAAAACCGGAAAAAAACGTCATCCGGGTGTGCTTCTTCGTTCAAAGAGGCGGCCGAAAGTTTGGAATGTCGCGGAAAAAGTCGTAACTTGGGGTGTGCAAATGTGGCCGGAGCCGGGATGCCCCCTCCATCCGTACCGTCCGGAGCCGGCCCAACCAACCCCTAACCATCAAACGACCCCGGTCGGTACGGGTCGAACCTTAAAAACCGAGAGTATGAAGAAACTCGTTGCTCTGCTCTGCGCGCTCTGCGTTGCGGGCACGCTCTCCGCTCAGGAGAAACACATCTTCGGCGTTCGGGCCGGTCTGAACGTCTCCAACATGACGGCCAAAGTCAATGGCGTATCCACCTCTCCCTCGTCGCGCGTTTCGTTCCAGGCGGGCGGCTCCTATCAGTACAACTTCCTGGAGTCGATGCCCTTCTATCTGGAGACGGGCCTTTACCTTTCACTCAAGGGTGCCGAAGAATCCGACCGTAATTTGACCGCCACGACCCGTATGACCTACCTACAGATTCCCGCCATGGTCAACTATCACTGGGAGGTTTCTGACAAGGTGACGCTTATCCCCTCGGCCGGTTTCTACTATGCACTCGGCATCGGAGGCAAGGTCAAGTATTCGGAGCGAGGCAGCGACGTGACGGTCAAGGAGGATGTCTTCGGCAAGGACGGCGACTACGGCCGCTCCGACTTTGGCATGCGCTTTACGGCCAGCGTCGAGTTCCTCGACCACTATCATGCCGGTGTGGGCTACGACGTGGGCTTCCTCAACCTTTCGAAGTACGACCCGCTGAAGGTACATTCGGGATGCTTCTTCATTCTGGTGGGCTACAATTTCTGATGCGGCAAATTCGCATTGGGGACGCATCTTCCTGCGGGGAGATGCGTTTTTTTTGCGGGATTTTCGTATATTTGGAGTTCGAACCCGACATGCTCCGTGTGGCGAGGCACGGAAAATGGAGCAAACACATTAATTTTATTGTATGAAAAAAAATCTACCGATTCCCGTTACCATGACATTGCTTGGCGCTGTGCTGGCTTCGTGCGGAGAGCATCCGAAGAGCGAGGCCCCCTGGGTGGTCGACCGTTTCGACGACATCAAGGTGATTCGTTACGAGGTTCCCGGCTTCGAGCAGCTGCCGCTCGAGCAGAAGGAGCTGATTTACTACCTTTCGGAGGCGGCCAAGTGCGGCCGTGACATCCTCTACGACCAGAACTTCAAGTACAACCTGGCCGTGCGCCGCACGCTGGAGACCGTCTACGAGCACTTCAAGGGCGACCGTACGACGCCCGAATGGAAGGCTCTGGAGAAGTACCTCAAGAAGGTCTGGTTCGCCAACGGCATCCACCACCACTACTCGAACGACAAGTTTGTCCCCGAATTTACGGAGGGCTACCTGCTCGACGTCATCGAGACCATCCCCGAGGAGTGCTTCGGCGAGCTGAACGCCCTGCGCGGCGAGGTCTGCAAGGCGATTTTCGACCCCTCGCTCTACGCCACGCGCCTGAACCAGGCGGCGGGCGCGGACCTGGTGGCCACCTCGTCGAACAACTACTACGAGGGGGTAACCCAGGCCGAGGTCGAGCAGTTCTACGCCGCAATGGCCGACCCCAACGACCCGGAGCCCATTTCCTACGGACTCAACTCGAAGCTGGTCAAGGAGAACGGCAAGGTGTGCGAGCGGGTCTGGAAGGTGGGCGGCATGTACTCGCCGGCCATCGAGCGGATTGTCTACTGGCTCGAAAAGGCCGAGGCGGTGGCCAACGAACCCCAGAAGTCGAACATCGCCGCGCTGATATCCTACTACCGCTCGGGCGACCTGCGTGAGTTCGACCGCTTCAACATCGGCTGGGTGCGCGACACGGTGTCGAACGTCGACTTCGTCAACGGCTTCATCGAGGATTACGGTGACCCGCTGGGCCGCAAGGCTTCGTGGGAGGCGATTGTCAACTTCGTCGACTCGACGGCCAGCCACCGCACGACGGTCATCTCGGAGAACGCACAGTGGTTCGAGGACCACTCGCCCGTTGCTCCCGAGTACCGCAAGAAGCAGGTGAAGGGCGTCTCGGCCAAGGTCATCACCGTGGCGATGCTCGGCGGCGACTGCTACCCCTCGACGCCCATCGGCATCAACCTGCCCAACGCCGACTGGATTCGCAAGGAGTACGGCTCGAAGTCGGTGACCATCGACAACATTACCTATGCCTATGACATGGCGGCCCACGGCAACGGCTTCAACGAGGAGTTCGTCCTGCGCGCCGAGGACCGCGAGCGGATGGACCGCTACGGCAAGCTGGCCGACGACCTGCATACCGACCTGCACGAGTGCCTCGGCCACGGCTCGGGCCAGTTGGCTCCGGGCGTCAAGGGCGGCGAGCTGAAGAGCTACGGCTCGACGCTCGAGGAGGCGCGTGCCGACCTCTTCGGTCTCTACTACCTGGGCGACCCCAAGATGGTCGAGCTGGGACTCGTTCCCTCGTTCGACGTGGCCAAGGCGGGCTATGCCAAGTACATCCTCAACGGCATGATGACGCAGCTGGCGCGCATCGAGCCGGGTAAGAACGTCGAGGAGTCGCACATGCGCAACCGCAAGCTCATCTCGGAGTGGTGCTACGAGCAGGGGCGTGCCGACAACGTCATCGAGTGGGTCACGAAGGATGGCAAGCGCTACGTGGTGGTGAACGACTTCGAGAAGCTGCGTGAGCTCTTCGGCCGCATGCTGGGTGAGATTCAGCGTATCAAGTCCGAGGGCGACTACGAGGCGGGCCGCGAGCTGGTGGAGCGTTACGCCGTCAAGGTGGACCCCGAGCTCCATCGCGAGGTACTCGAGCGCTATTCGGCCCTCAACATCGAGCCCTACGGCGGATTTGTCAATCCGGAGTTCGAACTGGTGGAGCAGGACGGCAAGGTGGTCGACGTGAAGATTTCCTACCCGAACAACTACGTCGAGCAGATGCTCAACTACTCGAAGAACTACTCCTACCTGCCCAACATCAACTGATGCGGTCGAGGCGAAGCGGTGCGTCCTGGTGACGCCCCTCCGCAGCCTGAATTCAACGGGATGCCCCATGCGTCGGGGCGTCCCGTTTTTTTGTTTATGGCTGCGCATGGGGGCATGGGGCTGGTACGGTACGTCATGGTTGCGCAGCCGTTGAGGACGTCCGTTTCCCTCTGTCGTTTTCCGCGCCTGGTTTCCGCGCCTGGTTTCCGCGCTTGGTTTCCGCGGCTGGTTTCCGCCGCCGTTTCCTGCACGCTGTTTTCCGCTGCTGTTTCCTGCTGCTGTTGCCCGCGGCTGTTTTCCCGCACGTCCGTCTGTTTCGCCGCGACCGTTCCGTTTCGCCGCACGCACCGCACGGTCTCCGTGCTCCGCAGTGCTCCGTACGGCACAAAAAAAGGGCGTATCCGTCGAACGGATACGCCCGCATGGCCGTATGCGGCAGGTCGGGGATTACTCCTCGACTACCTCGAACTGGTCCTTGCCAACGCCGCAAAGCGGGCAAACCCAATCCTCGGGAATATCTTCGAATGCCGTGCCGGGGGCGATGCCACCTTCGGGGTCGCCGACTGCAGGGTCATAAATCCAATCGCATACGGTGCAACGATACTTTTTCATCTTTTTTTGATTTTTTAAAAGGTTTGTAAATAGTGGGTTTTCTGTGTGATGGTGAGAAGACCGGCCTATCTCCCGGTTCCGTTCACCTTTGCCGAATCCTCGGCTGCGGCCTCATCGTCCTCTTCGTTCTCCTCGTCATCGTCCTCGGGACGGTTGCCCGTCGGCGGGGTGAGCTCCTCGACCAGACGGTCCGCCTCGGCGCACGAGACGAAGAGCCGCTCCTCGTAGATGTCGGTAATCTCGACGAAGTTGCGCCACTCGGAGGCGTAGAGCTTCACCCGCTCGAAACGCCTCAGGTCGAGGTAGTGGCCGTAGTATCCGAAGAATCCGTAGCCGCCGAAGAGGGGGATGAACCACTTCATGCGCCGGTTGTCGACCCGTCGCACCGAGGCAATCTCCTCGCGGCGCACCTCGGTGATGTCGAGCAGGCAGCGCACCTCGACCTTCTCCTCCGTGACGACAATTCGCCGCGGAATCGAGAGCGCCATCAGGGCGATGAGCGCCACGACGCACGAGGTGAACCATGCCGAGATGAACCCGCCCGCATAGAGGTGGTAGAGCAGCCATCCGAGCAGGATGAAGACGCCGATGAAGGCGGCTGCCCGGTAGTACATCGACCGGCTGAAGCGGTATGTGTAGATGTGTTCCATCTTTGGTTCGTTCCTGCGGGACGCCTCCTTTTCGTCCGTATCTCTTTTCTGTCGTCTCTCTGTTATCGTTCGCCGGCGCCGTCCGTCGCTTCGGCCGCGTCCTCCGGCGCAGTCCCTCCCTGCTCCGCACGCTGCCGCTGCTCCTCTTCGTCGCGCATTTCGAGCAGCGCCGCGGCTACGACCAGGTCCTCGCGCGTGGTGATTTTCAGATTGGCGCGCTCCCCCTCGCAGAGGTGTATCGGACAGCCCGAGGCCTCGACCACCGAGGCGTCGTCGGTGAACTCCGGCCGGTAGCCGACCCGGTAGGCGTCGCGCAGCAGTTCGCCGCGGAAGACCTGGGGGGTCTGCACGATGCGCAGCCTGCGGCGGTCGACGATGATTGAATCATCCTCGCCCTCCACGCTGCGGAACGAGTCGACCGGCGCCACGACGGGAATCGCCGCGCCGTATTGCTCGGCCGCCTCGAACATGCGTCGGATGAGCCCGCGCGAGACGAGCGGCCGCACGCCGTCCTGTACGGCGATGAGCTCCGTCTCCGAAGACAGCGCCTCGAGTCCCCGGAGCACCGAGTCGAAGCGCTCACGCCCGCCTGCTACCATGCGGTGCGGCGCCACGTCGAAGCGTGCCGAGAGGTTGCGCCAGTAGTCGATGTGTTCGGCCGGGAGCACGACCACGAGCGCCGCACGCGGCAGTGCCCGGGCAAATGCGTCGATGGTGTGGGCCAGCACGGGGCGATTGCCCAGGAAGAGGAACTGCTTGGGGATGCTGCTCCCCATTCGGTTCCCGCTTCCGCCCGCTACGATTATAACGCCTGTGGTCATCGTGGTAGTATGCTTCTCTGAAAATACCGTGCCGCACCGGGGTGCGTCACCCTGTTCCGTGCTCCGACTTTGCCGCAATCAGCTCTTCTTGCTTTCCGCTTTCCCTTCCGACGAGGCCTTTTTTTCAGCGGCCGGAGCCTCCAGCTGCTTCGCTACGAACCCTTCGGGAACGACCAGCGAGTCGAGCTGCACGATGCGCTCCTCGGCGGGAACGTCGCCGTTGAGCTCGGCCATGATGCGGTCGCGGACGAACTCAAAGGTCCGGCGGTTCTCCTTCGAAATGGGCTCCGAAGGCTCCTGCGGGATGGTGAGCGGGTTGATGGGCTTGCCGTTGCGCCATACGCGGTAGTCGAGGTGCGGACCCGTCGAGGCACCCGTCGAGCCCACGTAGCCGATGAGCTGGCCCTGCGTCACGTGCTTGCCCTGCGTGATGCCCTTGGCAAAGCCGCTCAGGTGGAGATAGCCGGTCATCATGTTGCCCGGATGCTTGATTTTGAGCGTGTTGCCGCCGCCGCCGCCCCAGCCTCTGAAGACTACGACGCCGTCGGCCACGGCATGTACGGGCGTACCCTTCGGGGCGGCGTAGTCGACGCCCGTGTGGGGACGGTAGACCTTGTAAATCGGGTGCTTGCGCGCATAGGTGAACTTCGAACTGATGCGCGTATACTTGAGCGGCGCCTTGAGCATCTGCTTGCGCAGGCTGGCCCCGTCGGCCTCCCAGTATTGGAGCTTCCCGCCCTGGCGGAACGGGATGGCGTAGTACTCCTTGCCGGCATGGTTGAAGCGGGCGCCCCAGATGCGGCCGATGCCTATCGAAACCGTGTCGTCGATGAAGCGCTCGTCGTAGATGACCGTGAAGCTGTCACCCTTCTGGATGCCGAAGAAGTCGACCGTCCACTGGTAGATGTCCTCCAGCTCGGCGGCCAGCGCGTAGGGGAGGTTCTTCTCCATGATGGAGCCCCAGAGCGAGGAGGTGATGACGGCGCTCTTCTTCGAGCGTCGCGTGGTGAACTCCTTTTCGCCCGTGCGGACGGCTACCGAGTCGCCCATGAACTCGAAGACCACGTAGTCCGACAGACTGCGCTCGTAGGCCAGGTAGTCCAGATGGGGCGCGTAGAGCGAATCCTCGTGGATGAAGGCCACATACTTCTGGCCGGCGCGGATGTTGCGTAAGGGGAAGGTCTTCTCGGCCACCTTGTCCAGCCGGTCGATGACGGCGGCCGAGATGCCGTAGCGGTTGAGAATCTTGCCCATGGTCTCGCCCTGGGCCACTTCGTTCTCTTCGAGGCGGTAGTCGTCGGCGATGATGCCGTATCGGATGTCGTGCAGGGGTTCGGCTTCGGCCTCCTCCTGCGAGGAGGCCGTGTTGCGGTTGCACGATGCCGCAGCCGAGAGCAGCAGCGCGCAGAGGGTGAGTCGGAATAGTTTCATAGATGTGAGCAAAGATAGTGAAAAAACGGATTCGCGCCGCATTTTATTGCCCGATTCTCGCAGGCGGCGAGTTTTGTCGGGATTTGTTTTGCGGTCCGGGGATTTATTCCTACCTTTGAAACTTGGAAGACCGTGTATCTAAACGAATTGTCCGGATGCTCAAACAGTTGCTCGCCCCCGCCTCGTGGCTCTACGGCATGGCCGTGACGTTGCGTCACCGCCTGTTCGACTGGGGTGTGCTCAAGAGCGAGAAGTTCGACATCCCGATTATCTGCATCGGCAACATCACGGTCGGCGGTACGGGCAAAACCCCAATGGCCGAGATGGTCATCGGCTACATGTCGCAGATGCACCGCGTGGCGCTGCTCTCGCGCGGCTACGGCCGCCGGACGAAGGGCTACCTCGAGGTGGAGCCTACGTCGCACTACCGCGACGTGGGCGACGAACCGCTGCAAATCAAGCGCAAGTTCCCCGAGACGCTGGTGGTGGTCTGCGAGAAGCGGGCCGACGCCATCCGGCGCATCCAGACGGAGCATCCCGAGATAGATCTCATCGTCATGGACGACGGTTTCCAGCACCGCTACGTCGAGCCGAAAATCAACATCGTGATGGTCGACGCCACGCGTCCCATCCAGCACGACCGGATGCTGCCGGCCGGTACGCTGCGCGACCTGCCTGAGGCGCTGCACCGCGCCCACTACTTCATCGTGACGAAGTGTCCCGAGAAGATGGCCCCCATCGACCGGCGCATCCTGCGCAAGGTGCTCATCCAGGTGGCCTACCAGAAGGTCTACTTCACCCGTTTCGAGAGTTTCATGCCCCAGCCGCTCTTCCCCGGTGAGGCGCTCGCGCCGTCGCCCGCTCCGGGCGGCAAGGTCATTGCACTGTCGGGGATTGGCAATCCGAAGCCCTTCGTCGCCTCGCTGCGCGAGTACTACGACGTGGTCGAGGAGGTGTCGCTCGACGACCACCATATATATAAGGTGCGCGACATGTCGATGTTGGCCCGCATGGTGGGGCAGTGCCCCGAGGCGTCGATTGTCACCACGGAGAAGGATGCGGTCAAGATGGTGGGCAGCTCGAAGATTCCGGAGGAGGTGCGCCGGCGATTGTATTATATGCCCATAAATATTTCATTCATAGAGGATTCGGCAACGGATTTTCTGCAAAAACTCGAAGAAGATGTTAGAGGAAATTAAAAAGACGGCAGCCTTCCTGGAGCAGGCGACCGAGTCGTTCCGCCCCGAAGTGGGCATCATTCTCGGAACCGGTCTGGGCGATTTCGCCGACCAGATTGAGACGAAATACACCATCGACTACCACGACATTCCCAATTTCCCCGTCTCGACGGTCGAGGGCCACAAGGGACGGCTTATTTTCGGCCTGGTCGAGGGTCATCGCGTGGTGGCCATGCAGGGCCGCTTCCACTACTACGAGGGCTACGGCATGCAGCAGGTGACCTTCCCCGTGCGGGTGATGAAGCTGCTGGGCATTCGCTACCTCTTTGTCTCGAACGCTTCGGGAGGCATCAACACCTCGTTCCGCGTGGGCGACTTGATGGTCATCACCGACCACATCAACCTGATGCCCAACCCGCTCATCGGCCCCAACATGGCCGAACTGGGCCCCCGCTTTCCCGATATGCACAACTGCTACGACCGCGAGCTGATTGCCCGCGCGACGGCCATCGCCCAGGAGGAGCACATCAAGCTGCAGTACGGCGTCTACGTGGGCGGCACGGGTCCGACCTTCGAGACGCAGGCCGAATACCGCTACTTCAAGGCCATCGGCGGCGATGCCGCGGGCATGTCGACCGTTCCGGAGGTGATTGTGGCGCGCCACATGTCGGTTCCGGTCTTCGGCATCTCGGTCATCACCAACTGCGGCCTGTCGGACGAGGTGGGCGACCACGAGGATGTACAGCGTCAGGGCCGTCTGGCCGGAACGCGCATGGCCGTGCTCTTCAAGCGGATGATTCGTTCGCTCTGAGCATCGGCCGAGGTATGGAACACATAAGGATTCACATATGGTAAACAAGGTAATTTTGATTGGCAACGTGGGCATTGACCCCGAAGTGCGGAGCCTCGAGAACGGCACGAAGGTGGCTCGCGTGCGTCTGGCGACGACCGAGCGTCTGTTCGACCGGCAGACCAACGAAACGAAGGAGCACACCGAGTGGCACACCATTACGCTGTGGCGCGGTTTGGCCGACGTGGTGGACCGCTACGTGCGCAAGGGGACGCAGCTCTACATCGAGGGGCGTCTGCGTACGCGCGAGTGGATGGACAAGGATGGCAACAAGCGCTATACGACCGAGATTCTGGCCGATACGATGAACCTGCTGGGACGTCGCAGCGACAACCCCGCCTCGTCCGAAGGGGCTTCGGGGTACGGAGGCTCCCAGGCGCAGAACGGCGCCTACGGCCAGCCGGCGCAGAGTGCGCAGCCCCGGCCGGCAGCCGCTCAGCCTCAGCCGCAGTCTCAGCCCGCTCAGGCGCCCGTCATGCCCGAGGAGGACCCCGACGACCTTCCCTTCTGAGGCCGCCGCAGCGGACCCTGCTGCAAGCGAGCCTGCACGACCCGAGTGTCGTGCGGGCTCGCTTCGTTTTCGGAGGAGAGGTGAGCCGCGTGACGACGAGACGGAACGGGATACAGGGTAGGGGAGCCGAGAGACGACGCGGAGGAGTAAAAAGGTGCGGGAGGGGGCCGGAGCTGAGTGCCGCTGGAGGCCCGACCGGTATGGAAAAGGGGCTCAGCGCGTTGCCCGTTCGCGGCGGAAGCGGAGCGGCGAGCAGCCGGTCTGCCGGGCGAAGAACTTTCCGAAGGCCGACTGGTCGGAGAAGCCGAGCGTATCGGCAATCTCCTTGATGTCCAGGTCCGAGCAGCTCAGCAGCCGCCGGGCGTCGGCGCAGAGCAGTTCCGCCAGATGGGCCTTGACCGTGTGGCCCGTCACCTGCTTCACAATCCGCGAGAGGTAGGTGGACGAGATGTGGAGCCGTCCGGCGTAGAAGGCGATGTCGTGGGCCGTGCGGTAGTTCTTGACGGCCAGACGCTTGAAGCTGCGGAAAATTTCGTTGGGCCGCTTGACGAATGCCGGGGCGTTGGCCCGGTGGCGATAGAGCAGCCCGGCCGTCTGGAGCAGGAAGAGGCTGCAGAGGTGGCGGAGGATGGCTTCGTCGTAGAGCCCGCTCCCGGCCGGATGGGCCGGAAAGAGCGATGCGGTGAGCCGCAGTGCCCCGTATTGTGTCCCGTCGAGCCGAACGACCGGCAGCCGGTCGTCGCCCAGATACCCCGAAAGCTGGTTGTAGAGGGGCTGTCCGTCGGGCAGCGTGTCGAAGTAGTCGGGGTCGATGCAGATGCACTCCAGCGTGTCGTGCGCTCCGTCGAGCCGCAGCGTCGCCGTGCGGCTGGGCGAGAGCAGCAGCAGGTCGCCCTGCTGCAGCCTCCGTTCCCCTTTGCGGGGCTTCGACCCGGCGGCGCCTCCCTTGTCGCCCATCTCGTTTCTGTGGCCCTTGTCTGTGTTCCCGGGTGTCGGCATGTTTGGTTCGTCGGTGTCCCGGCTTTCGGCTGCGTGGGGTAGCTCTGCAACTTTTCGGGCGGCCGTGTCGGCCCCTTCGACGACCAGTGCGCTGCCTCCGGTGCAGAGTACGAAGTGAAACCCCCGCTCCAGCACCAGGCTCCGGCCCGGTGTGCCTCCGCCGGAGGCCGTGCCGCAGTAGACCGGCGCGCCGGCGGTTACGGGGTGCAGAAAGTCGGGAAGCGGAATTTGCATGCGGATGGACGGAGATTTGTTCCGTAAAGGTACGATTTGTTTCGTTTTTTACCAAACTGAGTCGCATATTTGTGTCGGAATGACCGAAAACTGTGCGAACTTTGTCGCCTGAACATTCAAACGGGAATACCCATGGACCGATATCTTTTCAGGCGCTATGCCCTCTTCGTCCTGTCGCTCTTCATCAATGCGCTGGGCGTGGCCTTCATCACCAAGGCGTTGCTGGGCACCTCACCCATCACGAGCGTGAACTACGTGCTGAGCATGTTCACGCCGCTCACGATGGGGCAGTGGACCATCCTGCTCAACCTCACCTTCGTGCTGCTGGACCTCCTCTTCATGACGCGCGAGGATTTGCGCCGCGAACGCACCTCCTACCTGCTGCAGATTCCCATCTCGCTCAGCTTCGGACTCTTCATCGACTGCGCCATGTTGATGCTCTTCTGGCTCGAGCCTGTGGCCTATGCGGCCAAGCTGCTGTGGCTCATCGTCGGGTGCTTCATTCTGGCGGCGGGCATCGCGCTCGAGGTGCGGGTCAACGTGGCGATGACGGCCGGCGAATATCTGGTCCAGGTCATCTGCCGCCGCCACCACTTCGACTTCGGCTATACGAAGCTGGCCTTCGACCTGACGCTGGTGCTGCTGGCCTGCCTGCTCTCCTACCTCTTCATGTCCGATATCCGCGGTGTGCGCGAGGGTACGGTCGTGGCGGCGCTCGCCGTGGGGCCCATCGTCCACTTTTTGACCCCCTGCTTCCGGCGGCTCGACCATTGGACGGGGCTCGATGGTGCGGCGGGCCAAGGAACGGCCGCAGCTCCGGATGCCGACCATGCCGTGATAACGATTGCCCGCGAATTCGGCAGCGGCGGCCACCGCCTGGGCGAGCTGCTTGCGCGTGAGCTGCACCTGCCGCTCTACGACCGTCAGTTCATCCGTCTGGCGGCGCAGAAGAGCGGCGTTGACGAGCGCTACATCGTCGAGAACGAGCAGTCAATCCCCTCCTTCTGGCTCAAGTGCATCCTCTCGTCGGGCACACGGGCCGGACGCGGCCTCTCTACCGACGACGTGCTCTTCGTTGCCGAGAGCAAGATTGTGCAGGAGCTGGCCGCCAAGGGGCCCTGCATCATCGTCGGCCGCTGCGCCGACTTCGTGCTGCGCTCCTCGCCGCGGGTGCTCCGCATCTTCTGCTGCTGCGACCGGGCGGATGCCGTGGCCCGCTGCGTCGAGGAGTATGACCTTCCCGAATCGGAGGCCGAGGCCGAAATCGAGCGCGTCAACCGCAACCGCAGCAACCACTATGAGTTCTATACCGGGCAGCGGTGGTCCGACCCGCACCACTACGACCTGATGGTCAATACGGGGCATGTTTCGCTTGAGGCCGCTGCCGCCCTCATTCGGACGATGTACCGCGAGCGGTGCGGCAGCGCGAAGCCGAGCGGCACGAAGTAGAGCGGCGAGAAGTAACGGCTGTGTGACCGAAGCGCCGAAAACGGTACGGGCCGGAATCCCCATGATGGATTCCGGCCCGTATTGCGTTTCCTTTCGTTGGGCGTGCGTCCGCTACTCGCCGCGGAGGGTCAGCCGCGCCCGTTTGAGCCCCGGCGAGGTGGCCTCCACCGTGATTTCGCCCGGCGTGCCGTCCGAGACGATGATGGCGGTCATCATGCCCGAGAAGAGCTTCATGTGCGGCTCCTGGAACGATTCGAGCGATGTGGGGTCGCCGTTGGCTCCGGCGCGGTAGCGGCCGTTGCCCGTCACGCGGAACCGGATTTCGTTGTCGGCCGTCGGGCAGGGGTTCCCGTTGCGGTCGACGACGCTCACCGTCACGAAGATGAGGTCCTTGCCGTCGGCCGCCATCCGTTCGCGGTCGGGCGTCAGCACAATCCGGCTGGGCTTGCCCGCCGTGCGGAGCTCGCGCTCGGCCACGGGACGCCCTTCGGCGTCGTAGGCCACCACACGCAGCGTGCCGGGCTCGTAGCGCGTATCCATCCACATGAGCCGGTAGCGGCGCTGACGGGCGAAGCTGTTGAGCGAGAGCGAGTCGCCGCTGTTGTCGACCTTTACGGAGAAATCCTTGCTGCGGCGTCCCTGGCTCTTGCCGTTGATGAAGAGCTCGGCCGAGGGGTAGTTCGTGTAGACGAAGACGGGGGTCGTCTCCCCCTCGCGTCCGGGCCAGGTCCAGTGGGGCAGGATGTGGAGCGTCTCTACCTCGGGATTCCAGTGGCTGCGGTAGAGCCAGTAGCGGTCCTTCGGCAGACCCGCCAGGTCGATGATGCCGAAGAGCGACGAGTGGCTCGGCCAGTCGGAGTAGTAGGGGGTCGGCTCGCCCAGATAGTCGAAGCCCGTCCAGACGAATTCGCCCATGCAGTAGGGCAGGTCGTCGTGCTGGATGAAGTCATCCTCCGGAAGGTTCGACCAGCCGCAGTGCTCCACATCGTACGACGAGGCCTGATGGTCGTCGTAGCGGTGCATCGAACGCCGCACGACGGGGAACTTGTAGACGCCGCGCGAACTGAGCGTCGAGGCGGTCTCGCTGCCCAGAATCATCCGCTGCGGCAGCTTGGCGTAGTTCTCGGGATACTTGTGCGGGCGGTAGTTGAAGCCGGGGATGTCCATCACGGCGGCCATGTTGTTGTTCACCACCGCATCGGGGGCATCCATGCCCTGCGTCACGGGGCGTGTCGGGTCCTCGCGGTGGCAGATGCTCTGGAGCCGGAGCGTGAGCTTCGGACCCCGGTCGCCGTCCCACTGGTCGGGCACCTCGTTGCCGATGCACCACATCACCACGCTGGGGGAGTTGCGGAAGTGGCGTACCAGATTGACCAGGTCGCGTTCGACCCACTCGTCGAAGTGGAGGTGGTAGCCGTTCTCGACCTTCGGGGCCTTCCATTCGTCGAACGATTCGGCCATCACCATCATTCCCATCTCGTCGCAGGCGGCCACCAGCTCCGGGGCGGGCATGTTGTGCGAGGTGCGGATGGCGTTGCAGCCCATCTCCTTGAGCAGCCGGACCTGACGCCGGATGCCCGCCTCGTTGGCAATGCCGCCCAGCGGGCCGAGGTCGTGGTGGTTGCAGACGCCGCGGAACTTCACCGGTTGGCCGTTGAGCAGGAAGCCCCGGCCCGGTACCGCTTCGACGGTGCGGATGCCGAAGCGCGTCGTATACTCGTCGCAGAGGCGGTCACCCTCGTAGAGCCGTGTGACGGAGGTGTAGAGTGCCGGCGTTTCGGGGCTCCACAGCGCGGGGTGCTCGACGATGAACTCCTGCTCGACGGCGTGGTTGTCGTAGCGCGTGCCGTCGGTGCGCGCCGAGGCGACGACCTCTCCCGCGGCGTTGCGCAGCTCCGTTGCGAGCGTATAGTCGGCCAGCGTCCGCCCCTCGGGCAGCACCACCTCGGTCCGCTGCCGTACGCGGGCGTGGTCGCCGGCGATGACGGGCGTGGTGATTTGCGTTCCCCAGACCGGGATGTAGGCCTCGCCCGTGGTGAGCAGATGTACGTTGCGCAGCAGTCCGGCGCCGGGGTACCAGCGCGACGACTCGGGCAGATTCTCGAGCCGCACGGCCAGCAGGTTCTCCCCGTCGGGGCGGAGGTAGGGGGTGATGTCGACGTGGAAGGCGTTGTAGCCGTTGGGCCAGTAGATGGTCTCGTGGCCGTTGACGTAGACCCGGGCGTGGCTCATCGCGCCGTCGAAGAGCAGCGTGCAGCGGCCCCCTTCGCGCAGTTCGGGCGTCGTGAAGCGGAGCCGGTACCACCCCGTGCCGACAAAGGGCAGGCCGCCCGTGCGGCCGGCATGCTCCATCGCCTGAGTCTGGCCGTCCTGGGCGATGGCCGTGAGCTGGAGGTCGTTGCCGACGCTGAAGGGGCCGTAGATGGCCCAGTCGTGGGGCACGGTGACCGCCTGCCACGAGGAGTCGTCGAAGTCGTTGCGGGCAAATTCGGGCGCATCTTCGCGCGTGAAGAGCCAGCCCTGTTCGAGCAGCCGTTCGGTGCGCGGCTGCGCGAGGACGGCGAGCGGAAGCAGCGCCAGCATCAGAAGCAGTTTTTTCATGGTGGGGAAATTCTGGTTTCGGGTGAGGTTTTGGTTGAGGCTTGGGTGTTGTTTCAAACCGTGGTGCGGACGTTGAGCCGCTCCCAGAGCCATTCGGGCAGCCGCCGCCAGAAGAAGACCATCACGGCGTAGCGCCGGTCGATGACGATGCGCCGGCGGCGGTGTTCGAGCGCATGGACGATGCAGTCGGCAACCCGTCCGACGGGCATGAGCATCGGATAGTGGTTGGCCTTGTTCAGCAGCGGCGTTGCGACGAATCCCGGGCGGATGTCCGTCAGGCGGATGTTGAGCCGCTCCATGTGGCTGAGCTGGGCCAGTGCGTCGATGTAGGTGTTCTGCATCCGCTTGGTGGCCGAGTAGGCCGGCGAGCTGCCCAGCCCCCGCGTCCCGGCAATCGAGCTGATGACGGCCAGATGGCCTCCGCCGTGGGCGCGGAACCAGCCGAAGGCGGCCGTCACCATCCGCACGAAGCCCTCGCCGTTGGTGCGCAGCGTCGCTACCTCAAGCGCGGGGTCGAGTTCTATGTTGCGGTAGCCGATTCCCGAGCAGTGGAGGTAGAGCTCCATCCCTCCGAGCCGCTCGATGAGCTCCTCGAGCCGTTGAGGTGCATCGTCCGACGTGACGTCGAGCGTTTGGTACTCCACGCGGTCGGGTGCCAGTGCGTGCAGCTCCTCGAGCGGTTCGATGCGGCGGCCGGCGACGCCCACGCGCCACCCCTTGCCGATGAAGCGTTTGGCCGTCTCGAGTCCGATGCCCGAGGTGGCGCCCACGATGACGATTCGTTTCATCTCCGGTTGCATTTTTTATTTGTTGCAAGGTACGGATTTTCGGCCGATTTTCAAGCTCCCGGCCGCAAAAAGCGCGCGGTAAAATATCCCCGTCACAAGTCGTATACAAAAAAGGAGCCTCCCGTCGGTCGGAAGACTCCCTGTTTGTATTCGCGTGCAGTCGTCTGCACTCACTCTTCGTCGATGGAGCGCTGCACGCACTCGATGCCCACCTTGCGCAACAGGTTGAGCCCCTCCTCCGAGCGGTATTCGTCGCTGTATACCACCCGCTTGATGCCGGCCTGGATGATGAGCTTCGAACACTCGATGCAGGGGGCTGCCGTGATATAGAGCGTCGAGCCGTCGCAGTTGTTGGCCGACTTGGCCACCTTCGTGATGGCGTTGGCCTCGGCATGCAGCACGTAGGACTTCGTCTTGCCCGTCTCGTCCTCGCAGATGTTCTCGAAGCCCGAGGGGGTGCCGTTGTAGCCGTCCGAGATAATCATCTTGTCCTTGACGATGAGCGCCCCCACCTTGCGGCGGACGCAGTACGAATTCTCGGCCCAGATGCGGGCCATTCTCAGATAGCGCAAGTCCAGCTGGCGCTGCTTCTCTTCCTGGTATCCCATGTGGCGGTGGTTTGTCCAACGGAGGAGGCGACGTGACGGACGCTCCCGTCCCCGCCGCCTCGCTCCGTCGGTTGTTGACGTTCGTTCAGGGTCGTGCTGCTACAGCCCCTTGCCGTGGCAGTTCTTGTACTTCTTGCCGCTGCCGCAGGGGCAGGGGTCGTTGCGGCCCACCTTCTTCTCGACGTGGATGGGCATCGGCTTCTGTTTCTCGCCCTGTCCGGCCTGTGCGGCAGCCTGCATGCGCGATGCCTGCAGACGGTTCACGTCGACCTTCGCCCGCTCGCGCTGCTGTTGCTGGCGCTGTGCGGCGGCCTCCGAGGCGCTGTCGCGCACCGGAATGTAGGAGCGGTTGAGTATCGAGAGCACCTCGCGGTTGACGCGGATGAGCATCTTCGAGAAGAGGCCGAACGACTCGAACTTGTAAATCAGCAGCGGGTCCTTCTGCTCGTAGGTGGCGTTCTGCACGCTCTGGCGCAGGTCGTCCATCTCGCGCAGATGCTCGCGCCAGGCGTCGTCGATGGTGGTGAACATCACCACCTTCGAGAATACCTTGTAGATTTCCGCACCGTCCGTCTCCTTGCACTTGCGCAGGTTGACCGGGACGTTGTAGCCCAGATGGCCGTTCGTCAGCGGGAAGTAGATGTCCGAATCGAGCTGCTCCTTGCGGTCCTCGTAGATGCGTTCCATGACCGGACGCACCGTGTCGGCCACCGCCTTCGCGCGGCGGGCATAGGCAGCCTTGAGGTCCTTGACAATCGCCTCGACCAGCTCGCCGGGCTTGGCCGCCTCGTAGGCCGCCTCGTCGAGCGAGGGCTCGATGGCCACCTCGCGGATGAGCTCCATGCGGAAGTCCTCGTAGCCGATGCCGCGGTTGGTCTCCACGAAGTTCTCGGCATAGTCGTACATGATGTTGTTCAGATCAATCTCGATGCGCTCGCCGTAGAGTGCATGGCGGCGGCGCGTGTAGATGACCTCACGCTGCGAGTTCATCACGTCGTCGTACTCGAGCAGACGCTTGCGGATGCCGAAGTTGTTCTCCTCGACCTTCTTCTGGGCGCGTTCGATGGCGCGCGTCATCATGCCGGCCTGAATCACCTCGCCCTCCTTCAGACCCATGCGGTCCATCATCGAGGCGATGCGGCCCGAACCGAACAGACGCATCAGGTCATCTTCGAGCGAGACGAAGAACTGCGACGAACCCGGGTCGCCCTGACGTCCGGCACGACCGCGCAGCTGACGGTCCACGCGACGGCTCTCGTGGCGCTCCGTGCCGATGATGGCCAGACCGCCTGCGGCCTTCACCTCGGGCGTCAGCTTGATGTCGGTACCACGACCGGCCATGTTGGTGGCGATGGTCACCTGGCCCGTACGACCGGCCTCGGCAACAACCTGAGCCTCCAGTGCGTGCTGCTTGGCGTTCAGCACGTTGTGCTTGATGCCGCGGAGCTTCAGCATGCGGCTCAGCAGCTCCGAAATCTCGACCGACGTGGTGCCGACCAGTACCGGACGGCCCTGGCCCACCAGACGGACAATCTCCTCGATGACGGCGTTGTACTTCTCGCGCTTGGTCTTGTAGACGAGGTCCTGGCGGTCGTCGCGGATGACGGGGCGGTTGGTCGGGATGACCACCACGTCGAGCTTGTAGATGCTCCAGAACTCCGAAGCCTCCGTCTCGGCCGTACCGGTCATACCGGCCAGCTTGTGGTACATGCGGAAGTAGTTCTGCAGCGTGATGGTGGCGAAGGTCTGCGTGGCGGCCTCGACCTTGACGTGCTCCTTGGCCTCGATGGCCTGGTGCAGACCGTCCGAATAGCGGCGGCCGTCGAGAATACGGCCCGTCTGCTCGTCGACAATCTTCACCTTGTTGTCCATCACCACATACTCGACATCCTTCTCGAACATGGCGTAGGCCTTCAGCAGCTGGATGACCGTATGGACGCGCTCCGACTTGATGGAGTAGTCGTTGATGACCTCGTCGCGCTTCTGCGCCTTCTCCTCGGGCGAGAGCGAACTCTTCTCGAGCTCGGCCACCTCGGCGCCGATGTCGGGCAGCACGAAGAAGCCGTCCTCGTTGAAGTATTTCGAGAGCACCTCGTGACCCTTGTCGGTGAGCTCCACCGAGTTGAGCTTCTCGTCGATGACGAAGTAGAGGTCGTCGGTGATTTCGGGCATGCGGCGGTTGTTGTCCTGCATGTAGATGTTCTCGGTCTTCTGCATCAGCGCCTTGATACCCGTCTCCGAGAGGTACTTAATCAGCGGCTTGTACTTGGGCAGACCCTTGTGCACGCGGTAGAGCTTCACGCCGCCCTCCTCGGTCTTGCCCTCCGAGATGAGCTGCCGCGCCTCGGCCAGCAGCGAGGTGACCAGCGCGCGCTGGAGGTTGTAGAGGTGCTCGATGGCGGGGTTGTACTGCTCGAAGAGCTGGTCGTCGCCCTTGGGCACGGGGCCCGAGATGATGAGCGGCGTACGGGCGTCGTCGATGAGCACCGAGTCGACCTCGTCGACGATGGCGTAGTGGTGCTTGCGCTGCACGAGGTCCTTGGGCGACGAGGCCATGTTGTCGCGCAGGTAGTCGAAGCCGTACTCGTTGTTGGTACCGAAGGTGATGTCGGCCATGTAGGCGCGGCGGCGGGCCGGCGAGTTGGGCTGCGTGTCGTCGATGCAGGCCACCGACAGTCCGTGGAACTCGTACATCGGGCCCATCCACTCGGAGTCACGCTTGGCCAGGTAGTTGTTGACCGTCACCACGTGTACGCCCTTGCGGGCCATGGCGTTGAGGAAGACGGGGAGCGTCGCCACGAGGGTCTTGCCCTCACCCGTGGCCATCTCGGCGATTTTGCCCTTGTGGAGCACCACGCCGCCGAAGAGCTGGACGTCGTAGTGGACCATGTCCCACTTCACGTCGTTGCCGCCCGCCTGCCAGTGGGTGGCGTATATGGCCTTGTCGCCGTCGATGGTGACGAAGTCCTTCGTGGCGGCCAGCTCGCGGTCGAAGTCGTTGGCCGTCACCACGACCGTCTCGTTCTGGGCGAAGCGGCGGGCCGTATCCTTCATGATGGCGAAGGCTTCGGGGAGGATTTCGTCGAGCTTGACCTCGATTTTGTCGTCGATGCGCTTGGTCGTATCGTCAATCTCCTTCGAAATCTTCTCCTTCTCGTCGAGCGAGATTTCGGGCTTCTCCAGCTTCGCCTTCAGCTCCACGATGCGGGCTTCGTCGTCGGCGATGTAGTCGGCAATCTGCTTCATGAGCCCGGCGCTGCGGGCGCGGAGTTCGTCGTTCGAGAGGGCCTCGATAGAGGGGTAGACGGCCTTGATTTTCTCGATGTAGGGTCCGATTTGTTTGCGGTCCTTGTCGGCCTTCGAGCCGAAGACGAGTTTGATTAAACTGGCAAGTATATCCATAAGAGTTTTGTTGTTGTTTTCTGTTGCGTGTGCGGTTATGACCGTAAATCCTACAAAAGTACACATTTCTCGCGAAAAGCGCAAACCTACGGACCAAACTCTGCGAATATCTTTGCGTTTGTCCCTTCGGACGGCCGGCGGCAGCGGCTCTCGGCCGCCGGGCTGTTCCCGCCCGGTCCGCGGTCCCGGAGCGGGCCGGGAGGCCTTTCAGGACAGGATGGAAAGAGCTCTGAGAGCCCTTTGATAGTGGGGCGGAAGGGCTCCGGGGAGGCCTTGCCGGAAGAGGCTGAAAGGGCGTCGGGTAAAAATTTCGGGCCGTGGCGACCGTTTGCCGCCACCTTTTCGTATCTTTGTTCCACGATGATACGCAAGGCAAACTGCAAAATCAACCTCGGGCTCGACGTGTTGCGCCGCCGCGAGGATGGATACCACGAGCTCGAGACGGTGATGTTTCCCGTGCGCGGGCTCTTCGACGAGGTGGAGGTCCTCCCCTCGGCCTCGGCCTTCACGCTGCGGAGCGAGGGGCTGACGGTCGACTGCGACCCCGAGGAGAACATCTGCATGAAGGCCTGCCGCCTCATGCAGCGGCACTACGGCATCGCGGGTGCGGAGGTGCGCCTTAGGAAGCGGGTCCCCTTCGGGGCGGGGCTCGGCGGCGGCTCGTCCGACGGCACGGCGGTGCTGCTGGCCCTCGACGAGCTCTATGCCCTTCATCTCTCGGAGGAGGAGCTCATCGCCCGGGCCGCCGAGCTGGGGAGCGATACGGCCTTTTTCGTGCGCAATACGCCCCAGCTCTGCACGGGTCGCGGCGAGGTGATGCACCCCTTCGCGGTCGACCTTGCGGGGCTGACGCTTCTGGTGGTGAAGCCCCGGGAGGGGGTTTCGACGCGCGAGGCCTATGCCGGCATCCGTCCCCGGGTGCCCGAAACGCCTCTTGGCGAGCGGCTGCGGCTGCCCGTTGCGGAGTGGCAGGGGCGCGTGACCAACGACTTCGAGACGACGGTCTTCGCCCGCCATCCCGCCATCCGTGAGGTGAAGGAGCGGATGCTTGCCGCCGGAGCACTCTACGCTTCGATGTCGGGGAGCGGCTCGGCCGTCTTCGGGCTCTTCGAGGAGCCGGCGCCCGACTTTCCGCTGCTCGAGGGCGAGTTCCTCCACCGCGAAACGATTCGCTGAGGCGGCCGCACGCGGCAGACGGAGGCGCTGTCGAGGCTTCGTTCCGTCGCGATAAAAAAGGCGGATGACCTTCCGTGAGGGTCATCCGCCTTTTCGTTGGCTTTCGGGCGGGGTGGAATTACTGCTCCTGCTTCGGAACGGGAATCTTGTCGATGCGGCGCTGGTGGCGTCCCCCTTCGAACTCGGCCGAGAAGTAGGCGTCGAGGATGGCTACGGCCTCGTCGTTGGTGATGAAGCGGGCCGGAAGCACCACGATGTTGGCGTTGTTGTGGCGGCGGATGAGTGCCCCGATTTCGGGAGTCCAGGCCAGACCGGCGCGGATGCCCTGATGCTTGTTGAGCGTGATGGACATGCCGACGCCCGTGCCGCAGAGTGCGATGCCGAGGGGCACCTGACCCGACTCGACGGCCTCGGCCAGCGGGTGGGCGTAGTCGGGGTAGTCGACGCTCTCGGGCGAATCGGTCCCGAAGTCGAGCACTTCGTAGCCCTGGGCACCCAGGTAGCCCACCAGAAACTCCTTCATCTCGTAGCCGGCGTGGTCGCTGGCGATTCCTATTTTTTTCTCCATAATCGTGTGGTGAGTTTTTTTATCGAAGACAAATATAGCAATTATTGGCTCTCGACCGAGGGTCGGGCTCCTGTTTTTTTCGACACGTTCTCGACATGCCGCCGCCCGGCGGGGAGGCCGCCGGACGCCGGCCGACCTCCGGCTTCGTCTCCTTGTGCCCGTTATTTCCGGGTTATCAGCTCGTTGAGGAGCGCTCCCCGGCCGGGACAGCACCGCTCGAACCATGCGGCGAAGTCTTCATACGCGAGCGGATGCCTGCCGCAATATTCCCGGTAGAAGCCGGCGATGGCCTCCGTGAGCCTGTCGTATCCGATGTGTCGGGCGAGGCGGTCGAGCAGCAGCGGCCCCTTGCGGTAGACGACCGTATTGTTGTCGTTGCGGACCATCGCGATGAGCGGCTCGTCGCCGGGCGTCCCCTCGATTGCGCGGTACTCCCGCTCGCACCGCTCCAGCTGTGCGCGGTAGGCCTCCTCCCCGAAGTGGTGGCGGATGAACATCAGGGTCATGAACTCGTTGAGCGACTCCTTGATGAAGTAGGCGCCCGGCTCTCCGTCGTCGATGAGCAGCGTCCATTCGCCCAGCCAGCGGTGGCCGATTTCGTGGACCAGCGGATAGATGTCGGGGTAGGTCGAGAACTTCTCCTGCGAGGCGGAGATGAAGCCTATGTTGTAGCGGTTGCTGAAGCCCTTGCCGTCGTGGAAGAGGAAGGTCGGGAGCGAGGGGATGTTCCTCTGCGGCGCGCGGTACGTTTCGCCGTATATCCGGCCGAAGTAGTCGGTGGCGGCCTGCGTCAGCGTGAGCAGCTCGTTGCGGCGCTCCGGTGTGCACTCCATGCCGGCGAGCTGATAGATATCGATGTCCCCGCCGGCGGTTGCCTCGGCGGAGTGCGTGTAGGCCTCCGTGCGGAAGAATGCCAGCGAGAGCGACTGGGCCAGCATCCCCTTCACCGTGCAGGCATGGCGGCCCGCGTCGATGCGTCGGAGCGGATAGGAGCCGAGCAGCGAGAGCGAGTCGGGTGTGCGCACTTCGAGGGTTAGCTCCATCCGTCCGTTTGTCGGGATGGGGTAGTAGAACTCGCCGTAGCTGGTCTCCCAGAGCTCGGCGTTGCCGGCCCCGTAGATGAAGAAGGCCGACAGGTTCGTGTAGTTGTAGCTCATCCTTACCGGCACGCTTTGCGCTCCGCTTCTGCGCAGAAGGAGCCGTTTGTCGGCCGCGTCGTAGCGCGCTTCGAGCCGGGGGTTGGCTCCGAATGTCAGGTGCTCGACGGAGAGCTCCGGGTCGCCGCCGAAGGCGAGGGCCACGCTGTCGGCCTCCTCAAAATCGAGCCTGAAGGAGCAGTCGACGCGCATGTTGGCCGCATCGCAGCCCCGCTTGTCGATGACGAGCGTGTAGTCGCTGATTCTCTGCGCCCGGGCCTCCGGCATGGTGCCGAGGGCTGCAGCCAGAAGCAGTGCAAATGCAAGTTTTTTCATCGTGGCCGTTCTCAGGTGTCGAACAAAGATAGGAAAAATTCCTTCGCACGGAGGGCGCTTCGGCGAAAAGTGTTAATTTTGCCGCAGCCGCCTTCGGGCCGCCGTCGCAACCCTTGCGCGGTTTTTGCCGCGTGAGCCGCCGTACCGAACCGCATGAAAACCCTGCTGGCCATACTGGGCGCCGTGTCGCTTGCGCTGGGCATCGCCGGAATCTTCCTTCCGCTGCTGCCTACCACCCCCTTTCTGCTGCTTTCGGCGGCTCTGTGGGTGCGCAGCTCGCCGCGCCTCTACGCCTGGCTGCTCGCCCATCCGCGGCTGGGCCCCTACATCCGCGATTTCCGCGAACACCGCGCCATTCCCCTGCGGGCGAAGCTCCTCTCGCTCACGCTGCTCTGGCTGACCTTGGGGTTCTGCGCCCTCTTCGTCGTGGCGCCGTGCCGTTGGGCGCAGACGGGGCTCCTGCTGCTTGCCGGCGGCATCACGTGGCACATCCTCTCCTACCGGACTGCAAAAAAGAGGTGATTTTTTCGCTCAATATGTCCCGAAAGTTGGTTCGATTTGTCTGCCTCCGTGTCGCAGGTACGGAAATTTCGCTTATCTTTCGTATACCATCAAAAATTAACCCTTAGCCCTATGTATGTACAGCTCTCTCTTTGCAGGAGGCTTGTGCTTTCTGCCTCTGCGCTTCTGCTTTTTGGCTCCTGCAGCGATTCGGACGACTCCGCTGCGGAGCAGCCGCTGAGTTTCCAGGTCTCCGTCTCCGACGCGACGATGACCGGTGCCACCGTCACGGTCGACCCCTCGGGCGAAGGCACCTACTACGTGTCGGTCGACAACCGTGCCGAGGTGGATGCCCTCTGCGCCACCGACGAGGAGTATATCGCCATGAAGCTCGACTTCATCCGCGTGATGGCCGGTGTGAACAAACTCTCGGTCGAAGAGTACCTCCGACGCGAGCTCCGCAGCGGCCGCTCCGTCATTCAGGAGACTGACCTCTACTACGATACGGAGTACTGTGTCGGGGTCTTCGGCCTCGATGCCGACGGTACGGTGACCACCGGCCTGGCGCGCTCCTACTTCCGCACCGAAACCTTCGCCCCCTCGGCCGAGTGTCAGTTCATCATCCAGGAGGTTGCGTGCACCGCCTCGTCGATTGAGGTCGAGGTGGGGGCCTCGGACGCCTCGGTGCGCTACTACGCCTCGGTGATGAGCGCCGACGAGTTCTCTTCCTACGATACGGTGAACGAGGCGGTCTCCGACATCATCTTCTCGGCCGAGCTCTTCGACGACGTCGACTGGTCGGACCCCTCCTATACCCACACGGGCCGCAACCGGCTGCTCTTCGAGGGTCTTGAGGCGTCCACGGAGTATGTCGTCATCGTCTTCGGCATCAGTTCGGAGGGCGAACAGACGACCGAAGCGGCCACGGCGACCTTCTCGACCACGGCCGCATAGGCGCCGCAGCGTTTCACAACGCACCTCTCTCCGGCTTTCTCCATTTGCCGAAGGATGTACCGTCCCAACTCCTTCGGTCCAAACCCCTTCGGCCCAACCCCTTCGGCCCGGCGTACGGCTTCGCATCCGGCTCCATGAACGGAACGGCATGGAACGATGCGGAACAGAGAGGGCTGCCCGACAATTCGGGCAGCCCTCCGTTCTATTTTCGTTTCAGACCGGGCTGATTGGCTGGGAGGCTTCAGCTTCCTTCCATACCTCACCTCTATATCTCTTTACTCCTCCTCGTTTTCGTCCCGGTCCTCCCATCGTCCCGGTCCTCCCATCGTCCCGGTCCTCCCATCGTCCCGGTCCTCCCATCGCTCCGGCCCTCTCTTCGCTCCGGAGCCTCTCTCCGGCGGCATGTCGGTCGTCGTGGGCCTGCATTACATCCGTTACAACTGGGCGTCGGTCACGTCGAGCAGTTCGAGCATCGTGTACTTTACAACGAAGCGGCCCGGCTCCTCCGGCGCCGGGGTTACCGAGGTACCGATGCGCAGCCGGTAGATATGCCCCTCCTCGTAGTCGAAGCCGTCGATGGGCCACGGCCAGGGCTGCCACTCGGTCACTACGCCGTAGTCGGGCAGGCGGACGCTCAGATAGTCCACCCCGTCGACGTGCGAAAAGCTGGGGCCCACCTCCATCGTGAATTCGGGATAGTATTCCGTCGGGATATTCGAGGAGGCAGGGCGTTTTTCGTAGAGCTCGACCAGTGCGTATTTGGACGACGGAGCGTCGGCCATCGGCTCGGCCACGGGATTGATGCGTACGCGGATGCGGTACTCGTAGCCCGGCTCGTAGGTGAACCCCTCGATGTTGTCGAACATCGGGCGCCAGGCGGCCGACTCGTCGGTGCGAATCATCAGCGCCGGCTGGAGGTTGAAGACTCCGTGGGCAATGCCCATCTCGGAGGCTACGGTCCAGAGCTCGACGCGCTCCTCGTCCCTGGCGCACGAGGCGAAGGCGAGTGCGATGAGCGTGGAGCAGAGTATCAGGATTCGTTTCATGGGCGCGGTTGTTTTTCGGGAAGTCGTGGCCTTGCGTCTGTCGTTAACGTGCTTCTGTCGTTAAACGCCGGGCCCACTCCCATACTGCGTAAAGATACGAAAAAAACGGGAGAAATCCCGTTTTTTTCTTGTTTTTAGCATGTTGGACTCTTTTGCCGTCGGTCCGGACGCTTTCGTGTGACCCGCCTCCATCGCCGGGTCGGCAACCCTCCGCGCGCCCTTTTTACCTCCGCTCCGCCCCTCTGACGCCGCTCAGAGATAGCGTTCGGCCACGCTGACCAGAAATCCGAGCAGCAGGGCGTTGAGGAGCAGCAGGGGAATCGTCTTGCGCTCCTTGCCTGCCAGCGCGAAGAGCGTCGGGAGCTGCAGCATGAGCATGATGGCCATTCCGTCGGCCCACCAGGGCAGGTAGGGCAGCTTGGCGTAGAAGGTCAGCACCGAAGCGAAGAGGCAGACCAGAAAGGCCGCGATGGCTGCGTGTGCCGCCGCCCGCTGGTAGAACATCGGAATGACGGTCAGTGCGCCGGCCACGGCTCCGACGACGAGCGAAAGGGTGAAGTGGTCCATTGCCGGTTCCTATTTGGCGGCCCGCTTGCGGTCCACCTCGTGCAGCAGAATCTTGCGCAGACGCATGGCGTGGGGCGTCACCTCGACGTATTCGTCCTCCTTGATGTACTCGAGCGCCTCTTCGAGCGTGAAGACCTTCGGCGGCACGATGACCGCCTTGTCGTCCGAGCCCGAAGCACGCATGTTGGTGAGCTGCTTGGCCTTGGTGACGTTTACCGTGATGTCGTTCTGGCGCGTGTGCTCGCCGATGACCTGGCCCTCGTAGACCTGTTCCATAGGGGAGATGAAGAAGCGGCCGCGGTCCTGCAGCTTGTCAATCGAGTAGGCGTAGGCCGTACCCGTCTCGCTCGAGATGATGGAGCCGTTGGTACGCATCTCGATGTCGCCCACCCACGGCTCGAAATCCTTCAGACGGTGGGTCATCACCGCCTCGCCGGCCGTGGCGGTCAGCATGTTGGAGCGCAGGCCGATGATGCCGCGCGAGGGGATGTCGAACTCCAGCCGTACGCGGTCGCCGTTCGACTCCATGTTGGTCAGCGTGCCCTTGCGCTTGGTGGCCAGCTCGATGACCGTACCCGAATACTGCTCGGGGCAGTCGACCGTCATCTCCTCGATGGGTTCGCACTTGCGGCCGTCAATCTCCTTGATGATGACGCGCGGCTGGCCCACCTGCAGTTCGTAGCCCTCGCGGCGCATCGTCTCGATGAGCACCGAGAGGTGCAGCACGCCGCGGCCGAAGACGTTGAACGAGTCGGCCGTCGGGCCGGGCGTTACGCGCAGCGCGAGGTTCTTCTCCAGCTCGCGGTCGAGACGCTCCTTGATGTGGCGCGAGGTGACGTACTTGCCGTCCTTGCCGAAGAAGGGGGAGTTGTTGATGGTGAAGAGCATCGACATGGTCGGCTCGTCGATGGCGATGGGGGGCAGCGGCTCGGGGTTGTCGTAGTCGCAGATGGTGTCGCCGATTTCGAAGCCCTCGACGCCCGTGATGGCGCAGATTTCGCCGCACGGCACCTCGTCGACCTTCTTCTTGCCCAGACCCTCGAAGACCATCAGCTCGCGGATTTTGGTCTTCTGCATCGTCACGCCGTCACGGCTTGCGAGCGTAATGTTCTGGCCCGCACGCAGCGTGCCGCGCGTGAGCTTGCCCACGGCGATGCGGCCCGTGTAGGGCGAGTATTCGAGCGAGGTGATGAGCAGCTGGGGAGTTCCCTCGGCCACCACCGGTTCGGGAATCTCGTCGATGATGGCGTCGAGCAGCGGGACAATCGAATTCGTGGGTTCGTTCCACTTGTGCGACATCCAGCCCTGCTTGGCCGAGCCGTAGATGGTCTTGTAGTTGAGCTGGTCCTCGGTGGCGTTGAGCGAGAACATCAGGTCGAAGACCTGTTCGTTGACCACCTCGGGGCGGCAGTTGGGCTTGTCGACCTTGTTGATGACGACGATGGGCTTCTTGCCCAGCGCCAGCGCCTTCTGCAGCACGAAACGCGTCTGGGGCATCGTCCCCTCGAAGGCGTCGACGAGCAGCAGCACGCCGTCGCACATGTTGAGCACGCGCTCCACCTCGCCGCCGAAGTCGGCGTGTCCCGGGGTGTCGATGATGTTGATTTTGTAGTCCTTGTAGATGACCGAAACGTTCTTCGAGAGAATCGTGATACCGCGTTCACGCTCCAGGTCGTTGTTGTCCAGAATCAGTTCGCCGGTCTGCTTGGCGTTGTCGCGCAGAACGTGTCCGGCAAGTATCATTTTGTCAACGAGCGTGGTCTTTCCGTGGTCCACGTGTGCAATAATGGCGATATTGCGTAGTTTTTGCATAGCTATGGATTTAACGCTGCAAAGGTAGCAATTTCTCGGTAAAATATGCTACTTTTGTTTTATTGATGATAAACGGGAATGCGCATGAAGCCAGCTTTTGAAATCCGTGAACGCAGCCGGGTCTACGTGGGACCCGTCGGCGACCTGCTTGCCGGAGCGCTGCCCGAGGGGCGCGTGGTGGTGGTGACCGATGCCACGGTCGAGCGCCTCTTCGCGCCGCTGCTCGCCCCCTACGAGCGGCTGTTAGTCGGTCAGGGCGAGGCCTCGAAGACGCTCCGCACGGTCGGCGAACTCTACGAGCGGCTCATCGACCTGGGGGCCGACCGTTCGACCTTCATCCTGGGGGTCGGGGGCGGCATCGTCACCGACGTGGCGGGGTTCGTTGCCTCGACCTACATGCGCGGCCTGCGCTTCGGCTTCGTGGCCACTACGCTGCTGGCCCAGGTCGACGCGAGTGTCGGCGGCAAGAACGGCGTGAACGTGGCCGGATACAAGAACATGGCGGGCTGCTTCGCCCAGCCCGACTTCGTTGTCTGCGACCCCGCGATGCTGCGCCCGCTGCCCGACCGGGAGTTCCGGGCCGGACTGGCCGAGATGGTCAAGGCGGCGCTCATTGCCGACGGCGACCTCTTCGCCGCGCTCGAGCGGAGTTCCTTTGCGGCGCTGCGCGAGGCTCCGGAGCAGCTCCGCGACCTCATTACGGCCGCCATCCGGGTCAAGGCCGACATCGTCGGACGCGACGAGCGGGAGCGGGGCGAGCGGCGCAAGCTCAATCTGGGCCATACGCTGGCCCATGCCATCGAGAAGTGTTCGGACCGCATGAACCACGGTGAGGCGGTGGCCGTGGGAATCGCCCTCATGGCGGGTGCCGCCCGGCGGCTCGGACTGCTCGATGCGGCGCAGTGCGACCGCATCGTGGGGCTGCTCGAACGGCTGGGGTTCGACCTGCAGCCCCCCGTTCCTCTGGAGCGGCTGCTCCGCGAGGCGGGACACGACAAGAAGAACGAGCAGGGGACGCTCCACATCGTGCTTCCGGCCGGTATCGGCGACTGCGTAGTGCGCGACATCCCGACGGCGGAGTTTGCGACGCTCTTTACGGATGCCCGGTAGCGAAGGGCTGCCGGGGCTCCGAAGCATGGATGCGCCGGCAAGGGGGCATTGCGAAATATGGAAAAGAGGTCCGGCCGGCACGCATGCCGGCCGGACCTCTTTCTATCCGAAATGTTGTTGCGGAGCCCCGTTCACGAGGCCCCCGTTGAGGCTGCCTACTTCGCTCCCGCCGTCGCTTCGCCCGCAGCCGGCTCTTCGTCCGCGTCGGCATGCCGGATGGCAATCAGCTCGCTGCTGCTCTCCAGCTTCCCCTTTTTCGTCAGCTCCTCCTCGCGGACGACACCGATGCCGGGTGCGTACCAGGCTACGCGCCGGGACGCAAAGCTGAAGAAGAGGAAGCGGAAGCTGAATTTTTCCTGCAGTTTGAAGCAGGAGAAGCGCCCGGCGGGGGTCTCCAGCTCCTCGCGGGCGAGCACCTTGCGGTCGGTGATGTTGATGCGGAAGGAGAGTGACTGCTCCTCCTTGCTCACCTTCAGTTCGAGCCGTATGTCGGGGAGCTCCTCGCCCGGCGTCATGGCGAAGGGAATGCTGTAGGCGTCGCCGCCCATGCCGAGGGTCATTCCCTGCAGCATCGAGGGGTCGATTCCCCGCAGCATCTCGTCCAGTTGCAGCACCATGTCGTTCTGCCGGACGAGCGTCGATGTGCTGAGGGCATTGCCGGAAGGTGTGCCCGAAGGGTCGAGCTCCTCTTCGGTGGTGTAGACCTTCAGCCCCTCGTCGGTCTCTTCACAGGAGAGGGCGAGCGTGCGTGTCTGGCCCGTGCGTGTGCCTGAGGCGTCGTATTGGGCATAGGTGAGTTCCGTTCCGGCCTCGGTGCAGCAGAGCGGTTGGGCCGAAGCCGCGGCGGCGAAGAGCAGCGCGGCCGTAAGAAGCAGCAGTCGTTTCATGCGGAGGTGTTTTTCGGGTATTGTGTCGTTTGAAAAACAAAGATAACAAAATGTGCCGGTTTTTCGGGCTGCGGTGCCTCTTTTTTACAGGATTAGCCTATGGCTCCGGCCTCCTGTACGACACGAGGGGCGCTGCCGCACGCGTGCGGCAGCGCCCCTCGGCTTTTCATCCGCTCCGACACTACCGGAGCAGGTCGGCCAGCTCGCGTTCGTAGGCCTTCCAGTCGGTGACGGGCTTCCGGGCCACACCCGACTCCATGGCGGCGCGGGCCACGGCCGTCGAGACGCGGACGAGCAGCCGCGGGTCGAGCGGCTTGGGGATGAAGTATCCGCGGCCGAATTCAAGATGGTCGATGTCGTAGGCCTTCAGAACCTGTTCGGGGACCTCCTCGCGGGCCAGTTCGGCCAGTGCGCGGGAGGCGGCGAGCTTCATCTCGTCGTTGATTTCCGAGGCGCGCACGTCGAGCGCCGCCCGGAAGATGTAGGGGAATCCCAGCACGTTGTTCACCTGGTTGGGGTAGTCCGAGCGCCCCGTGGCGAAGATGATGTCGGGACGCGAGGCGAGCGCCTTCTCGTAGGAGATTTCGGGTACGGGGTTGGCCAGCGCCAGCACAATCGGGTTCTGGGCCATCGTGCGGAGCATGGCGGGGGTCAGCACGCCCGGAGCCGAGACGCCCATGAAGACGTCGGCGTCGAGCAGCGCCTCGGCCAGCGTGGTGATGCGCCGCGAGGTGGCGAACTCGCGCTTCATGGGGTTGAGGTCCGTGCGGTAGGTCGAGACGACCCCCTTGCTGTCGCAGAGGATGAGGTTCTGGGCCGGAATGCCCAGCTTGAGGAAGAGCCGCGCCGAGGCGATGGCCGCCGCACCGGCACCGTTGATGACCACGCGCAGCGCCGTCGTCTGCTTGCCGGCGATGCGGGCGGCATTCATCAGCGCGGCGGCGGCGATGATGGCCGTGCCGTGCTGGTCGTCGTGCATGACGGGGATGTCGAGCTCGCGGCGCAGCCGGGCCTCGATTTCGAAGCACTCCGGAGCCTTGATGTCCTCGAGGTTGATGCCTCCGAAGGTGACGGCGATGTTCCGCACCGTGCGGACGAAGTCGTCGGGGTCGGTCGTGTCGACCTCGATGTCGAAGGAGTCGAGCCCCGCGAAGGTCTTGAAGAGCATCGCCTTGCCCTCCATGACGGGCTTTGCGGCCGCCGCTCCGATGTTGCCCAGCCCCAGAACGGCCGTTCCGTTGGAGATGACGGCCACCAGGTTGCCTCGGCCCGTATAGCGGTAGATGTCGTCGGGCGCGGCGGCGATGGCGCGGCTCGGGGCCGCCACGCCGGGCGAGTAGGCCAGCGCCAGGTCGTGCTGCGTGGTGTGGGGCTTGGTCGGCACGATGCCGATTTTGCCGGGTCTGGGTTCGCTGTGGTAGCTCAGAGCCTCGGCGTCGAGGGTCGTATCTTTTGCGTTCATCGTAGTGTGCGTTTTTTGAATTATATTTATTGAATATCACATAACGTGCCGGAGCCGAATTTATTGTGCGCTCCGTGTCGTTGCGGGAAAGCGCCGCAGCCGCGGCCGGACATCCCTCCATAAATTAGGAAAAGACCCGGAATCCCTTGTGGCCTTCGGCGGGCCGGGCGGGTTTTCCGGGTCATAAGATGCGGCGGACAACGTCGTGGGGACGTTCCGCCGGGAGCTTTGCGCTGCATTGCGTGACTCTTCGGTAGGCGATGTCCCCGCGTGCGCCGCTCAGAAGAGCGAGGCGTCGCTTCCGTGTGGCGAGGCGATGCCGAGGTGTTCGTAGGCCAGCGCCGTGGCTTCGCGTCCGCGGGGCGTGCGCTTGAGGAAGCCCTCCTTGATGAGGAAGGGCTCGTAGACCTCCTCGACCGTGCCGGCCTCCTCGCCGACGGCCGTGGCGATGGTGTTCAGCCCGACCGGACCGCCGTTGAACTTCTCGATGATGGTCCCCAGGATGCGGTTGTCCATCTGGTCCAGCCCGCGCGAGTCGATGTTCAGCGCCGAGAGGGCGAACCGCGTAATGGGGAGGTCGATGTGTCCCTCGCCCTTGACCATGGCGAAGTCGCGGACGCGGCGCAGCAGCGCATTGGCGATGCGCGGCGTGCCGCGCGAACGCAACGCCACCTCGTTGGCGGCCTCGTCGTCGATGGCCACGTCGAGGATGCGCGCCGAGCGTTTCACGATGCCGGCCAGCACCGGAGCGTCGTAATACTCCAGGTGGCACTGGATGCCGAAGCGCGCCCTGAGGGGCGAGGTCAGCAGTCCGCTGCGCGTCGTGGCGCCGATGAGCGTGAAGGGGGCCAGCTCAATCTGGATGGAGCGTGCCGAGGGTCCCTTGTCGAGCACGATGTCGATTTTGTAGTCCTCCATCGCCGAGTAGAGGTACTCCTCGACAATGGGGCTCAGGCGGTGAATCTCGTCGATGAAGAGCACGTCGCCCGGGTTGAGGCTCGTGAGCAGCCCGGCCAGGTCGCCCGGCTTGTCGAGCACGGGGCCCGACGTGACGCGCAGCTGCGCCCCCATCTCGTTGGCGATGATGTTGGCCAGTGTCGTCTTGCCCAGACCCGGAGGGCCGTGCAGCAGCACGTGGTCGAGCGAGTCACCCCGCATGAGCGCCGCCTTGATGAAGATGCGCAGGTTCTCGACGATTTTGTCCTGACCCGAGAAGGCGCCCAGCTCCTGGGGGCGTATCTTGTTCTCGAATTCGAGGTCGCTTTCGGTATTGCGTACGATAGACATGTCGCAAAGATACGAAAAGGTGCGCGCAAAGGCAAACGCCGGGCAAAGTTTTCGCGCGCGGGGCTTCGTCTGAAGGCTTGCCCGCACTGCCGGTGGGGATAAGGTGCGGATAACGGGTGCGGATAAAAAAGCGGGCGCGGAGCACGGCTGCGGCCGAACTTCGCACCCGGGATGGTGCGCTGCCTCTCCGAAGAGGTCCCTGTCAGGGCGGTTATCGTCCCGTTCCGGTCGTTTCGGGCTCGATGCTGATGTACTTCACGTCGCCTTCGGGGGTGCGGGTACGCAGGTAGATGCCCTTCCGGCCGGTCGTCTGCGGGTCGAAGTCGCCGAGCCGGAACGAGGCGTACCCGTATCCGTAGTGGCCGTCGAGGTCCTTGCGGGCGTTGTGGCGGAACTCCAGCCCGACATACCCCTCGGGCGCCTCTTCGCCCGTCGTGGCCTCGTTGTTGACCAGATGGACCACGTGGGTCGTGAATCCCTGCGAGCGGAAGGCGAACTGGAGGGTCAGGTATCCGCCTCCGAGCTGCCAGCCGACCAGCTGAATCGGGTCATCGCCCATGAGGGCCAGGTCGGTGGGGGTCGTTACGGTCTCGACCTCCTTGGTCAGGATGTTCTCGATTTTGTAGAGCTCCACGTTGTAGTCGTAGCCCTCGAACGCTACGGGCAGGTAGTTGAACCAGATGAAGGCGCGCTGCCCCTCGACGGGCTCGTAGGCGATGATGCGGCTCTTGTCGCCGGCGTAGATGCTCCGGTTGCTGTCGGTGGTGAAGTAGTAGTTGTTCTCGCCGAGCGGATGGACGGTGGCCACGGCCCAGTAGCGTGCATAGTCGCCGTCAGAGTCGTTGCAGCCCTGAAGCGTCAGCGTCAGGGTGGCGACGAGCAGAAGTGCGAATCGTTTCATGTCTTTCAATTGTTTTTTCACCCCTATAACGGGACTGGGGGCGGAATACTGCATGTCGGATGTACGAAAATAGGAATTTTTTTCGGGACCGCGCAGTATTTTTGCCTCCGAAGCGTTTATTCCATTGGAAAAAGGAATGAAGACCAGGGAGCAGATATTGGCCGAAGGGTGCGGCAGGGGAGACAATGCGGCCCGCAGGGAGCTGTACGACCGTTACGCCGCTCTGCTGCTGGGGCTCTGTCAGCGTTATGTGGGCGATCGCGCGACGGCCGAGGATGTGCTCCACGACGCCTTTCTGAAGATTTTCGGCGCCATCGGCCGCTTCCGCTACCGGGGCGAGGGGTCGCTGCGGGCATGGATGGAGCGCATTGCGGTCAATACGGCGCTCGAGCATCTGCGGCGCGAACGCCGTCTGGGCGAGGTGCGGCTCGAGGAGAGCCGTGCGCTGCCCGCGGCCGCGGAGCCCTCAGACGACGAGGTGGCCCGCATCCCGCGCGAGGTGCTGCTGCGCCTTGTCGGCGAGCTTCCCGACGGCTACCGGACGGTCTTCAACCTCTTCTGCATCGAGGGATACCCGCACCGCGAGATTGCCGCCATGCTGGGCATCAACGAGAAGAGCTCCTCGTCGCAGCTGGCCCGGGCCCGGGCGCTTCTGGCGCGGAAACTCCGCGCGTGGTTGGATACGCATGAACTATGAAACGGAACAGGGATTGGATGGATGAACTGCGGCGCAGCGTGCGCGAAGCGGGGGTGCAGCCCTCCGAGGGGGTGTGGGCACGGTTGGAGCGTGAGCTCGGAGCAGCCCCCCGCCCCTTCGCGCCGGCGGACCTTCGGGACGCATCGGAGCGGAGCGGCCGCGGCGCCGGAGGCTCTCTGCGGTGGCTGCGCCCGGCGGCTGCGGCCGCACTGCTGGCGCTGCTGGCCGGAGGAGGCTGGCTGCTTTACGACCGGAGCGGAGCATCCCGAGGCTTGCCTCCCGCATCCGGACCTCGCGACGGCGAGGTTGCGGCACTCGTTGCGGAGCCGGTATCGGGTTCGGCATCGGGTCCGGTATCGGTCTCGGCATCCGACGTCCGGACTGAGCGGCGCGGCGCGGATGGGCAAGAGGTCTCGGAGTGGGACGTGGTGACCGCTGCTGCGGAGCTGGGCCCTTCAACGGGTTGGAGCAATCCGTCGCGGCAGTCCGCAGGGAGCGGAACATTCCGGAATGCCGGGGCGGCGGAGCGCCTCCGTGCGGCTCTGCACTGGCCAGGGAGCGGGACGGAGTCCTTGCCGGCAGAGGGTGCACACGCGGAGAAGCCGCTTGGGACGGGGGCAGCCCGGGCTGAGCATTTCATGGAACGGCCCCTCTCGAAGGAGCCGCTTTTGGCCGTGATGGGCCGCGTGGAGGCGCCTGTCGTGGAGCCGCTGCCGGCGCTGGCCATGCGGAAGCAGGGTGGTGCCGCTTCCCCTGCAGTCTCTCCTGCAGCCTCTCCTGCGGCGGTCCCGGTTGCGGTTGGCCGCCCGACGCAGACGCCTCTGCGTTCCGAACCCTCCCGACGCGTGGAACCGTCCCGTCATCGGGAGCCTGCGGCGGACGGCAGGTCGGGGTATCCGCCCCGGCAGGAGGCGGCGTGGACGGAGCGGGATGCGGCCGCCGAGCGCGGCTCCCGCCGCATGTCGTTCGGCGCCTTTGCCTCGGGTGCGCCCGAGGCTGCCCGGACCACCGGTGCGGCTCCGCTCCCCGCAACCTACGCTGCACTGGTTGCTCCGGTGAGCAACGACGTGGTGTTGGACCACCGTTTCGAATACCCCGATAACTCCACATGTTCGTTCCGCCACCATCAGACGCTGAGCTTCGGCCTCTCGTTCCGCTATGCGCTGCCTTACGGGCTCTCGCTCGGCAGCGGAGTCAACTACTCGCTGCTGCGCTCCGACGTGAAGCTGCGCATCAGTTCGGAGGATGTGGGCCAGCAGCTTCACTTCATCGGCATTCCGCTGCGCCTCGACTGGCGCTTCCTCCAGCGCGGCGGCTTCTCCTTATATATTGGTGCGGGGGTGATGGCCGAGATGTGTGTCGCCGCCCGTTTTGGCTCGACGGCGGTGCACGAACCCGGCCTGCAGTGGTCGGTCGGCGGCGCCCTGGGTGCGCAGTATGACCTGAGCCGCCGCGTGGGGCTCTACTTCGAACCCGACCTGGCGTGGTACCTGACCCGGACGCGCCTTACGACCGCGAGGACCGATTCGCCGCTCGACCTCACGCTTCGTCTGGGCTTGCGCTTTTCATTCTGAAACAGCACACTTGCGTTTCCTTATGCTTTGCACCCCGTCTTCACAGGAGGCGGGGTGTCCGTTTGTGCTTGTGATGTGTAAGAAGAGACGAGCAAACCGTACCGAAACTGTTACGGTTCGGATTAAAATTGATATTTTCTATTGCCCGTTCGATTTTTGTTATTATTTTTGTCGTTATAACAACATACGAAAGAGGCCATAAACGAAAAGCAGGCACTCGAAAGCGCCTGCTGTGTAGTCCCGAAAGGAATCGAACCTTTATCGTAAGAACCGGAATCTTATATTCTATCCATTGAACTACGGGACCGGGACTGCAAAGATGCAAAAAAAATTTTAATTACGCGAAAAAAATGCGAGAAAAAGAAAATAATTGGGAGCGTATCGAAGCCGTCATCAAGTGGGCGAACATGACTACCAACTATTTCGCCCGCTACATCGGCCTCGCGCGCGGAGAGAATCTCTACCAAATCAAGCGGGGCAACAACGGCATCTCGTTCGACGTGGCCAACCGCATCGTGGCCAAGTTCCCCCAAATCGACAAACTGTGGCTGCTTACGGGTGAGGGTCAGATGTTTGCCGACTCGCGCGAGCGGGGCGCCCGGATTCCCTTCTACGACGTCGATGTCGAACAGGGGCTCGCACAGCTCGCGCGGCTCAAGAGCGACGAATGGCTCTGCCTGTCGTTCGCCCGTCCGGTCGAGAGCGACTTCGCGATGGTCTACCGCGGTCGCGCCATGGGAGACTCCATCCCCCCCGAAACGGTCGTTCTGCTCAAGCGCATCGACCCCGAAGCGATTATTCCCGGCGAAGAATATGCGATTGTAAGCCGAAAAATTGTAACTTTGCGCATAGTACGTGCCGCCGAGCAGGAGGGCAAGCTCCGCCTGGTGGCCGTCAACCGCGCGAATTACGACGACATGCTCGTCGACATGAACGATTTGGATGCCGTTTATCGCGTGAACGGCAAGTTGATAATCAATTATTGAGCAAGATATGTTTTCAGGCATAGTGGAGCGTACGGCCGAGGTGGTTGCCATCCGCACGGACCGTCAGAACAAGGACTTTACGCTGCGGGCCGACTTCTGCAGCGAACTCAAAATCGACCAGAGCATCGCCCATAACGGCGTATGTCTGACGGTCGTGGACATCAAGGAGGACACCTATACCGTAACGGCGATGAAGGAGACGCTCGACAGGAGCAACCTCGGGCTGCTCCGTGTGGGTGATTTGGTCAACCTCGAGCGTTCGATGAAGCCCGATGCGCTGCTCGACGGCCACATCGTTCAGGGACATGTCGACCAGACGGCCGTCTGCACCGAAAAGAGCGATGCCGACGGCAGCTGGTACTTCAAGTTCGAATACAAGCCCCAGGGCGGCGGTCTCTGCACCGTCGAGAAGGGTTCGGTGACGGTCAACGGCGTGAGCCTGACGGTCTGCGACTCGACCCCCACGTCGTTCCGCGTGGCGATTATCCCCTATACGTTCGAACATACGAACTTCTGCCGTATCGAGCCCGGTTCGGTGGTCAACCTCGAGTTCGACATCATCGGCAAGTATATTGCCCGTCTCATGCAAAACTACATGAAGTCATGAAAATCTGCATCAAAACCAAGGAGGGCGCTTCGCTGATTATCGGTCTGATTTCGGCCCTCTGCGTCGCCGCGTGCATGCTTCTGCTGCACGGGGTGTGGTGGATGGCGCTCTGCGCCGCGCTGATTGTCTTCGTGGTGATGGCGCTGCTGGCACTCTTCATCATCCGCAAATACGTCGCCTACAAGCTCAAGCCGATTTACTCGATTGTCCTTTCGCGCGACGTCCATACGCGCGAGGTGCTCTCTGAACTGCGCGACAAGCACGTGGAGAACATCGGCGAGGAGCTCACCGCCTGGGCCGACACCAACGACAAGGAGATTGCCCGTCTGAAGGAGGCCGAGCGCTTCCGCAAGCAGTATCTGGGCAATGTGGCCCACGAGCTGAAGACCCCGATTTTCAACATCCAGGGCTACATCTCGACGCTGCTCGACGGCGGGCTGGAGGACGAGCTGATTAACCGCAAGTACCTCGAGCGGGCCGAAAAGAGCATCGACCGGCTGATTAACATCGTCAACGACCTCGATACGATTTCGAAGCTCGAGAGCAACATGACGCGCATGAAGATGGAGCAGTTCGACGTGGTGGCGTTGGCCAAGGAGATTGCCGAGCAGGCCGAAATGGAGGCCGACCGCAAGCACATCCGCATCCAGGTCAAGGGGGCCGACAACCTCCCCTCGCCCTTCTGGGTGCTGGCCGACAAGCACTTCATCGGTCAGGTCTTCGTCAACCTGATTATCAACTCGATTCACTACGGCAAGGAGGGCGGTCTGACGCGCATCCGCTTCCGCGACATGCTCGACAAGATTCTCATCGAGGTCGAGGACAACGGCACGGGCATCGCCCGCGAGGACATTCCGCGCGTCTTCGAGCGCTTCTACCGCACCGACAAGGCGCGTTCGCGCGAGCAGGGCGGCACGGGCCTCGGACTGGCCATCGTCAAGCACATCATCGAGGCGCACGGCGAGCGGATATCGGTGCGCAGCGAGCTGGGCGTGGGCAGCACCTTCTCCTTCACGCTCAAGAAGGTCGATGTCTCGGACGTGAAATAAATCGTGCGGGAGCCGGGCGGCGGAGCGCTCCCGAGCTCACGTTTCCGCAATCTGTCTGTCGGGGGACGCTGTCTCCCTTCTGGATGCGGCCCTTGACGCCGGCCTTGGCCGCAGTCGGGCCTGCGTCCCGCAAAAAAACTAATGTAGCAACTCTAAAACCCCGTTTTCTGTCGTGTTGAGTATCGTTTGGGATTTCAATCCCGTCTTCTTCCGGATTGGCGATTTCGATATCCGGTATTACGGACTGATGTGGGCGCTGGCAATTCTGGTCGGCGCCAAGCTGTTCAACAACTTCTGCAAACGCGAGGGGCTCCCTTCGAAGGTCTCGGAGTCGATTTTCATCTACGGCACGCTGGCCACCATCATCGGCGCACGCCTGGGCCACTGCCTCTTCTACGACACGATGGAGTATCTGAGCCGTCCGTGGACCATCATCACCGGCTTCCGCGACGGCGGCATGGCCAGCCACGGCGCCGCCATCGGCCTGCTCATCGGCCTGTGGCTCTTCTCGCGCAAGAACAAACTGCCCTACATCTGGTCGCTCGACCGCATCATGATTGCCGTGGGTATCGGCGGTGCGATTGTCCGCATGGGCAACCTCTTCAACTCCGAGATTTTCGGCACGGCGACCACCCTTCCGTGGGGCTTCGAGTTCGTGCGTTCGGTCAAGTGGGTGAACGAGTTTGCCCCCCAGGCGGTCCATCCCACCCAGATTTACGAGGCGCTCTGCTACGTGGCCACCTTTGCGCTGCTGGCCTGGCTCTACTACCGGCGTGATTTGGCGCGCCGCCGTCCCGGGGTGCTCTTCGGCATCGGTCTGCTCGGCATCTTCCTCACGCGCTTTCTCATCGAATTCATCAAGACCGAGCAGGAGTCCTTCGAGGTGGGCTGGGCGCTCGATATGGGACAGTGGCTCAGCATCCCCTTCATCCTGCTGGGCATCTACATGATTTACCGCGGTTATTCGCGTCCCGAGGTGACGGTGCAGCCTTCGCCCGCCACAAAGGGCGCTGCGGCGAAGAACCCCGCCGCTAAGGGTGCCGCGGCCAAACCCGAAAAGAAGCATAAGCGATGAACGGCAATTCGATGGTCGAGCAGGTCAACCGCCTGGTTGGCAATCTGCTCGCGGCAAACAGCGTGGTCTGGCTTCCCGATGTGGGCACGCTCCGCGTCGAACGTCAGGCGGCCCGGCGGCTCTCGCGCCGGGAGGTGCAGCCCCCCGTGCGGCTGGTCAACTTCTCCTCGCAGCGCAGCGGTGAGTCGCTCGTCGATGCCATTGCCCGTGCCGCCCGGTGCGACCAGACGACGGCCGAGGATATCTATGCGCGCTGGCTCTCCCGCGTACGGACCGAGAACGGAGTGGCGATGGAGGGGGTCGGCGAGTTGAAATTCAAGAACTTCACCCCCGACGAAGCCTTTGACCGCCGGCTCAACCCCCAGGGCCGCAAGCCCATGCGGGTCCATACGCCGCGCCGGCTCGACTGGAGCGTCTGGGTGGGGCTCGTTGCGGCGGTGCTGGCCGTCGGTGGGCTCGTCTACCAGTTCGGTCTGGAGCGCAATCCGCTCGATGAGCCCGAAGCGGAGTTCGTCGAGGCCTCCGTGCCGGCCGCCGGCGAGGCGCTCGCTGCCGGCTCCGTTGCGGAAGATGCAGCTGCCGGCGAAGGTGGGGTAGTTGCCACCGGGAACGATGCCGCTGCCGCAACCGGTAATGCTGCCGGAACGATTGCCGCCGGAGCACCCGCCGACGCGGCTGCAAAGGGGGCTCCGACCGGGGCTCCGGCTCCCCGTCCGGCCGAAGCGGCCAACCCTTCGGTTTCCGCACCTGCCGCATCCGCACCCGCCGCATCCGCACAGCCCTCTGCGCAGGTAGCTGCCGCGCCGGAGCCCGCTGCACCGGCCGGCGAGCCGCTCCGCATGACCTCGAAGCGTCACTATGTGGTGCTGGGTGTCTACTCGACGCTGGAGAATGCCGAACGGGCCGCCGCGATTGCCGCCAAAAAGGAGCCGGCCATGCGTTGTACGGTCTATCGCTTCGGCGGCAAGTTCATGGTTTCGCCCTTCGAGTCGGATGACGTCGAGGCGAGCCGTCAGTTCATGCGCGCCGGCCGCAGCGCCTTCCCGGAGATGTGGGTATACTCCGCAAAATGAGCCTTTCGGAGCTGATAATCAAAGTTGTCGACTGGTTTTACGTGAAGCCGGTCGCGGCGATTCTGCCCCGGCAGACCTACCGTTATGCCGTCTGCGGCGCAGTCAACGTCGTCTTCGGATGGGGATGCTACTTCCTGGCCTACAACTATCTGTTCGACAAGCAGCTGCTCGATTTGGGGCTCGTCGTGCTCACGCCCCACGTGGCCACGATGTTCTTCATCTTTCCGTTCACCTTCTTTTCGGGATTCTGGCTCAACCGCCACGTCGCCTTCCGCCGCTCGCCGCTGCCGCGGGGCACGCAGCTCTTCCGCTACCTGCTCTCGGTGCTGGGCTCGGTGGTGGTCAACTACCTCTGTCTGAAACTTTTCGTGGATGTGTGCGGCTTCTGGGCAACCCCTTCGCAGATGCTGGCCTCGCTCATCACGATGGTCTACAGCTATCTGGCGGCCAAATACTTCACCTTCCGCCACGCCGCCGAGGAGTGACCTCCTCGCGGCTTTTCTTCTGATTGCCTGATTGGATGATTTGGACCGGTACGACGCGCCGACCGCCGCTTTAGTGGCTCTTTCGTTCCTCGCGCAGCTTCTGCAGTTCGTACATCCGGTCGCGGAACTTCGCCGCAGCCAGGAAGTCGAGCGACTTGGCCGCCCGCTCCATGTCCGCCCGCGCCTTGTCAATCAGCGCGTCGATGTTCTCGCTCGCCGCGTAGCTCTTCTGGATGTCGGCCGCACTCATGTAGTGCTCCTCCGCAATGGGGTAGACCGTCGGCGTCGATTCGCCCGTGGTTCTGCCCGCCAGCAGCGTGCTCTGTCCCGAGCCGCTCTTCTGCGCCTTGCGGGGCAGCATGCCGTGCTCCATGTTGTAGCGCACCTGGATGTCGCGGCGGCGGTTGCTCTGCTCGATGGCGTAGCGCATCGATTCGGTGCAGGTGTCGCCGTACATGATGACGTTGCCCTGCGCATGGCGGGCGGCGCGGCCCGCAATCTGCGTGATGGAGCGCACGTTGCGCAGAAATCCCTCCTTGTCGGCATCGAGAATCGCCACGAGCGCCACCTCCGGCAGGTCGAGCCCTTCGCGCAGCAGGTTGACACCCACCAGCACGTCGAACATGCCGGCCCGCAGGTCCTCGAGAATCTGGATGCGCTCCAGCGTGTCGACATCCGAGTGGATGTAGCGGTTGCGCACACCCACGCGGTCGAAGTATTTCGACAGCTCCTCGGCCATCCGCTTGGTGATGGTCGTCACGAGAATCTTGTCGTCGTGCTTGACCCGGCGGTCAATCTCCTCCAGCAGGTCGTCTATCTGGTTGAGCGTCACGCGGACCTCGAGCGGCGGGTCCACAAGCCCCGTGGGGCGAATCAACTGCTCGACGACCACACCCTCGCTCTTCATCAGCTCCCAGTCGGCCGGCGTGGCGCTTACGTAGATGGTGGTGCCCTGCAGCTGTTCGAACTCCGAGAAGGTCAGCGGCCGGTTGTCCTTCGCCGCCGGGAGCCGGAATCCGTATTCGACCAGATTCTCCTTGCGGGCACGGTCGCCGCCGTACATGGCGTGCACCTGCGGCAGCGTGACGTGGCTTTCGTCGACCACCATCAGGTAATCCTGCGGGAAGTAGTCCAGCAGACAGAAGGGGCGCGTTCCGGCGGCGCGGCCGTCAAAGTAGCGCGAATAGTTCTCGATGCCGGGGCAGTAGCCCAGCTCCTTAATCATCTCCACGTCGTACTCCACGCGCTGCTTGAGCCGCTGCGCCTCGACCATGCGGCCCGACTGCTCGAAGAATTCGACCTGCTTGCCCAGGTCGAGGTAGATTTGCTGCACGGCCGAGTTGATGCGCTCCTTCGTGGTCACGAAGAGACTCGTGGGGTAGAGCGTCAGCGAGTCTAGCGAGTGGATGCGTTGTCCCGTGACGGGGTCGATGCTCTGGATGGCCTCCACCTCGTCGTCGTAGAACATCACCCGGAAGCACTGGTTGCCGAACTCTCCGAAGGCGGCCATGATGTCCACCGTGTCGCCGTTGACGCGGAACGTGGCGGGCTCGAGCTCCCGCTCGGTGCGCGTGTAGAGCGCCTCGACGAGCTTGTAGAGGAAGTGCTTGTAGCTCACCACCTGACCCACGCGGATGTTGATGGCCGTGGCGTGGAAGTCGGCCGGGTTGCCGCAGCCGTAGAGGCACGAGACGCTCGAGACGACGATGACGTCGCGCCGCCCCGAGAGGAGCGTGGCGACGGTGTTCAGACGCATCTTCTCAATGTCGGCATTGATGGAGAGGTCCTTTTCAATATAGGTGTCCGTCGAGGGGAGGTAGGCCTCCGGCTGATAGTAGTCGTAGTAGGAGACGAAGTACTCGACGGCATTTTCGGGAAAGAAGTTCTTGAATTCGCCGTAGAGCTGCGCCGCAAGGGTCTTGTTGTGGCTGAGCACCAGCGTCGGACGGTCGAGCCGGGCGATGACGTTCGCCACGGTGAAGGTCTTGCCCGAGCCGGTGACGCCGAGCAGGGTGTTGTGCTTCGAGCCGTGCTCGATGGCGCTCACGAGTTGGTCGATGGCCTCCGGCTGGTCGCCCATGGGGGCATAGTCCGATACAAGGTTGAAGTTCATGGGAGCAAAGTTAGTGAAGAATTCATAAAACGGAGACTCGCGCCCCATTATTTTGTCCGCGGCGCCCTCCGGACGGGGCGTCGCAGACGACGGGCGCAAAGAAATCGGGAGCCGACGGTCGAGCTTTCTGAATTGTTTCGTATCTTTGTCGGTATGATTGACAGGGAAACGGTAGACCGTATCTATGCCGCCGCCAACATCGTGGACATCATCGGCGACTACGTCACGCTCAAACGCAAGGGTGTGAACTATACGGCGTGCTGCCCGTTCCACAACGAGAAGACCCCCTCGTTCATCGTCTCGCCGGCCAAGGGGCTCTTCAAGTGCTTCGGCTGCGGCAAGGGCGGCAATGCCGTCACCTTCCTCATGGAGCAGGAGGGCATCTCCTATCCCGAGGCGCTGAAGATGGTGGCCAAGCGCTACGGCATCGAGGTGCACGAGAAGGAGCTGACGGAGGAGGAGGTGCGGCGCAACGACGACCGCGAGTCGATGTTCGCACTCAACAGCTGGGCCGCCGCGTACTTCGCCAACTACCTCCACAACGAGACGGAGGGGCGCAGCGTCGGCTTGAGCTACTTCCGTCAGAAGCGCGGCATGACCGACGCCACGATTCGCAAGTTCGGGCTGGGCTTCTGTCCCGCCCGGGGCGACCGCATGTCGAAGGATGCCCTGGCGGCGGGCTACAAGCGGGAGTTCCTCCTCTCGACGGGCCTTTCGCTGGCGCGCGAGAGCGACGGCTCGCTCTACGACCGCTTCCGCGACCGGGTCATCTTCCCGGTTCACAACATCTCGGGACGCATCGTCGCCTTCGGCGGCCGCACGCTGCGCACCGACAAGCAGGTGGCCAAGTACCAGAACTCGCCCGAGAGCGAAATCTACAGCAAGAAGCGCGAGCTGTACGGCCTCTACTTTGCCAAGAAGGCAATTCAGCAGCAGAACTTCGCCATCATGGTCGAGGGCTACACCGACGTGATTTCGATGCACCAGGCCGGTGTCGAGAACGTCGTCTCGTCGTCGGGCACCTCGCTGACGACCGACCAGATTCGGCTGCTGGGGCGCTTTACGAAGAACATCACGGTCATCTACGACGGCGACTCGGCGGGCATTCACGCCTCGCTGCGCGGCATCGACATGATTCTGCGCGAGGGGATGAACGTGCGGGTGGTACTGCTGCCCGAGCCCGAGGACCCCGACTCCTTCGCCCGGAGCCATACGGCCGAGGAGGTGCAGGGCTACATCCGCGACCACGAACGCGACTTTCTGGAGTTCAAGGCCGAGCTGCTGCTGAAGGATGCCCAGGGCGACCCCATCAGGAAGGCGGCGCTCATCGGCGACATGGTCACCTCCGTAGCCCAGATTCCCGACCCGATTCAGCGTTCGGTCTACATCAAGGAGTGTGCCCGCATCATGGACATCGACGAGAACCTCCTCATCTCGGAGGTGGCGCGCAAGCGCATCTCGACCACGGGCGACCGCGAGGCCGACGACTTCCTGCGGCGGCAGAGCGCGCGGCAGCGCTCCGAACAGGAGGTGCAGCCCGAGGTGCAGTATGTCCAGCGCGTCAAGGCGGGGAGCAGCACCGAGGCGCTCGAGCGCGAGCTGGTCAAGTACCTGCTCAAGTACGGCCACTGCTCGTTTGACTTCAAGGAGGGGCGCAACATGGTCCCCTGCAACGTGGCCGAGGTGATTTTCGCCGAGCTCGATGCCGACAACCTGAGCTTCCGCAACCCGCTCTACAACCAGATTCTGGCCACCTACCGCGAACACTGGCAGGAGCTGGGCACGGGGGTCGAGGTGCCGGTGCACTACTTTCTCAACCATCCCGACCCGGAGGTGTGCAACGCCTCGGTCGACATCCTCACCTCGGACGACAACTACGTCGCCTCGGAGTTGTGGAAGCGCAAGGAGGTGCATGTCGAGAGCGAGGCGGAGATGCTGGCCGTGGGGGTGCCCAAGGCGGTGATGCTCTACAAGTCGAAGGTTATCGATGGGTTCATCAAGGAGCTGCGCGCGCAGCTGGAAAAGGGAGACCTCAGCGAGGACGAGACCTCCGAAATCATGCAGCGCATGACGCGGCTCAATGCGGCAAGGGTCTCGATTTCCCACAAGTTGCAGCGGACGATTTTGTAGACGGAAGGCCGGGGTGATAAAAAAGGGGCGGAGGCCCGGCGGTGCATGCATTGGAGCACGCGACGTGTGCAAACAGAATAGATAAGGGTAGGACATGTACGGAACATATCCGGTGGGGAGCAGACTCCCTGGGCCGGACATCCGCCCCGAAGTAAAAATGACAACAATTGTGCCGATATGGCGGAACAGAAGAAGATAAACATACGCAACAAGCGCGCGACGTTCGACTACGAGATTCTCGAGGAGTGGGTTGCGGGTGTCGTGCTGGTGGGCACGGAAATCAAGTCGATTCGGGCCGGCAAGGTCTCGATGACCGACTCCTACTGTTATTTCGACAAGGGGGAGCTGTGGATTCGCGGCGTCAACATCGCCGAGTACGACTGGGGCACCTGCAACAACCATGCGCCGCGCCGCGACCGCAAGTTGCTGCTCACGCACCGCGAGCTGGAGAAGCTCGCACGTGCGTCGCAGGACCGCGGACTGACCATCGTCGGGCTGCGGCTTTTCCTCAACGAGCGGGGGCTTGCGAAAATTGTCATCGGACTGGCCCGCGGCCGCAAGTCCTACGACAAGCGCGAATACCTCAAGGAGAACGATGCGCGCCGCGAGATGGACAAGGCGATGAAGGCCTACAAACGGTAGCTGCGCCGCGCGGCGGCGGGGTGCACCCGTCGTCCGCGCGCACGGATGACGACACGGACAGGAAAGGATGACGGAAGATAGACGATTCAAGGCTCTGTTTTTCGATGTCGACGGAACGCTGGTGAGCTTCCGCACGCATCGGGTGCCCGACTCGGCCCGCGAGGCGCTGTGCGAGGCGCACGAGCGCGGCGTGAAGCTCTACATCGCCACGGGACGCGCGGCGAAGGACCTCGAGGTGCTCGAGGGGATTCCCTGCGACGGCGTGGTGGCGCTCAACGGTTCGCACTGCGTGGCGGGCGACGGCCGTACGGTGGGCAGCGTGCCCATCCCCCGCGCGGATTTCGAGCATGCGCTCGCCCTTGCCGGGCAGTTGGGCTTCTCGCTGGCCTTCGAGCTCGACGAGGGGCTCTTTGTCAACCGCCTTTCGTCCGCAGCCGAGGAGTGGGCCCGGCTGGTGGCCCATCCCGTTCCGGTGGAGTGCGACCTGAGGGAGCTCTTCGAGCGGTGCGAATGCCGCCAGATGTGCTTCTTCTTCGATGTGGCGACCGAGCGGCGGGTGATGGCCGAGCTTCCGGGACTGGTGGCTTCGCGGTGGTGCCCGCTCTTTGCCGACATCAACGTCGCGGGGACCAGCAAGGCGACTGGGCTCGAGCTCTTCGCCCGCGTCGACGGGTTCACCCCGGCCGAGACGATGGCCTTCGGCGACGGAGGCAACGATGCGGCAATGCTGCGTGCGGCAGGTGTCGGCGTGGCGATGGGCAACGGCTGCGAGGAGGCGCTGCGCGCAGCGGACTACGTGACCGCGTCGGTCGACGACGACGGTCTGCGCCGGGCCTTTGAACTCTTCGGCATCATCGGCCGGCAGGGATCGGCCGAGTCCGCAACAAAAAAGTGTGAATGAAAACGAAACAATGAATATATGGCACTGATACTCTGTATTGAAACCGGTACCGACATCTGTTCGGTCGGAATCGCCAAGGATGGCGAGTTACTGTCGCTCCGCGAGAGCGACGAGGGGCGCGACCATGCGCGCAAGGTGGGCCTCTTCGTCGATGAACTGCTGCGCGAAACGGGCATTGCGCCCGACGAACTCGATGCGGTGGCCGTCGGCAAGGGGCCGGGCTCCTATACGGGGCTGCGCATCGGCGTCTCCTTTGCCAAGGGGCTCTGCTACGGATTGCAGATTCCGCTGCTGGCTGTCGGTTCGCTCGATGCTCTGACTGAGGTGGCCCGCGAGGATTACGAGGCGGGCATCATCCGGGTCGACGACTGGGACCGTGCGCTGCTCTGCCCGATGGTCGACGCCCGGCGCATGGAGGTCTATGCGCAGGTCTTCGACAGCGAGGGACATCCGCTGAGCGAGGTCTCGGCCGAGGTGGTCGGCCCCGAGAGCTTCGCCCGCTTCCGCAGCGAAGGGCGCCCCTTCGTCATCTTCGGCAACGGCGCCCGCAAGTGCGTTGAGGTGCTGCCCGATGCCCGTCTGGTGGAGGTGACCCCCTCGGCGCGTGGTCTGGCGCGGCTGGCGCAGCAGGCCTTCGACGAGGGCCGGCGGGAGGATGTGGCCTACTTCGAGCCCTTCTATCTGAAGGATTTCGTCGTGACGACCTCGAAAAAGAAGCTCTTCTGAGTGCGCAAGCCGGGGCGACGGGCGGATGAGGCTCGGTCCGGAGCGGCGGTAATCCTGCCGCAGGAAATCAAACAAGCGGGAGCAAAACCCATCAGGGTTTTGCTCCCGCTTGTTTATCTGCCGGCTCCGGCTATTCGAGGTCGCTCAGCTGGGCCTTGAGCCGCTCCTTGAACGCTGCGCCGATGTAGGGCAGCGAGTCGACCTGTTCGAGCAGCTGCGCCTTGTTCTGCTCGTAGGCGCGCAGGTGCTCCGCGGCCCGTGTCGGCTCCTCGACGATGAAGTTCGGCGTCTGCGAGACGGTGAGGTACTCGGTGGGAAGCATGATGTAGGGCTCCTGGCGGCCCTGCTCGGCCTTGAACTCGACCGTCAGCGCGAGGCAGCGCCTGAAGATGCCGCTCTTGCCGTAGAGCTCCTTCTGGCGTGCAAGGTCCTGGGGGGCGAACTGCAGCTCGACCGCGAGCGGCTCGCTGCAGGCGACCTCGCCCGTATGGATGACCGGTGCGAGCGTGTTGGGGTCGTAGCTCCAGGTGCCGGCCTCGGGGAAGCGCGAATAGGGGAGTTCGCGTTTGCCGATGCGCACCTTGACGGGCGGGAACTGGGCCGGGAAGCGCAGTTCGTAGCTCCGGCGTGCGGGGGCACCGTCGTAGCTGCCTCGGCGTGCACCGATGAGCACCCGTATGCCCTGTTCGCTCTGTCTCTGAAGGATGTGCGTCGTGGCGTACCGTCCCTCGGCGTAGGCCGTGCTGTTGCCGTCATCCTCGTAGTAGTCCAGCTCGCCGTCGGCCCCCGGGATGAACTCCAGCACGAGCGTGTCGCACGGCTGCTGGAGGTTTTTAACCGTCGTGGGATTCATCGGCACGATGGACCCGGCGCGGAGATACCACGGATTCTCGGCGAGCGTGTAGTGGAGCGTGTCGCGGCGGTTGCCCTCGTGCATGGCTCCGGTGGCGCAGTCGTACCACCGCCCTGCGGGGAACCAGACCGTGCAGCGCGCCAGCCCCGTGACGCTGTCGACGGGTTCGGTGACGGCCGTGGCCAGAATGTCGTCGCCGAACATGTACTGCCCGCGGGCCCGGTAGGCCTCCTCCTCTTCGGGTGAGTCGTAGTACATCGGGCGGCAGATGCCTACGCCCGTGTCGTAGTTCTGGCGGGCGGCGTTATAGATATAGGGTGCCAGCGTGTAGCGCAGCCGGATGGCGTCGCGCATGGTGAAGAGGTAGTCGGGGAACATCCAGATGCAGCGCTCGATGCGGGAGTCCTTCGTGGCGTGGGTCTTGAAGATGGGGGTGAAGACGCCGTACTGCAGCCAGCGGGTGTAGAGCTCGGGGTCGGTGGCTTGCTGGTTGCGGTGGAACATGTGGCCGCCGATGTCGTGGCCCCAGTATCCGTAGTTGACGTTCGAGGCCGTAGCCGTGAAGTAGGGCAGGTAGGCCAGCATCTGCCACGTGGCGTAGGTGTCGCCCGAGAAGGCCAGCGGGTAGCGGTGGCTGCCCAGCCCGCCCCAGCGGTGGTAGATGAAGGGGCGCTGCGCGGGGTGTGCGAGCCGTGCATGCTCGAAGAAGGTGTGGTTGAGCCAGAAGGTGTTCGAAAGCCCCGGCGTGAAGCGGCTCTCCTTCCACTGCTGCCAGTCGAGCCACCAGAAGTCGACGCCGAGCCGCTCCATCGGCTCCAGCACGCACTTGAAGTAGGTGTCGGCCCACTTCTGCTCGTCGATGTGGAAGGGAATGCCCTTGCCCGGCTCCGTCCAGCCGTACTCCCGGGCAAAGGCGTCGTAGACCTCCTCGTTGGGCTGGATGCCCGACGCCGGATGGAGGTTGAGCGCCGTCTTCAGCTGCTCGCGGTCGGTCCAGCGGAGGAAGTTCTGCGGCGAGGGGAAGAGCTGCTTCTGCCACGTGTAGCCGGTCCAGCCTACCCGCTGCCCGTACTCGTCGAGCGTGGGGTCGTTCTTGCGCAGCCCCCAGGTCTCGTGCCAGTCCATGTCGACAATCAGCACGTCAATCGGGATGTCCAGACTGCGGAGCTTCTGCACCAGGTCGACGAACTCGTTGTCGGAGTACTGCCAGTAGCGGCTCCACCAATACCCGAACGTATACCTGGGGGGCATCGGCGCACGGCCGGCGACGAGCGCATAGTCGGCCAGCGCCTGACGATAGTCGTGGCCGTAGGCGAAGATGTAGAGGTCCTGCCGCTCGCCCTCGGGACGGGGGACCACCCACCGGCCCCAGGCCGAACTGTCGGGCGTCAGCACGTGGCGTTGGCTGTCGTCCACCACGGCCCAGCCCGAGCGCGAGAGGATGCCCTGCTCGAGGGGCTCCTTGAGGCGGTCACCGTCCGCGCCGTCGAGCGTCCGCGCCGTACCCATCAGGTTGAGCGAATCCTCCATGCCGGGGTGCCAGGCCACCTCCTTCTTGCCGATGCGGAAGGCCACCTCGAGGTTGTCGGCCGTAAAGGGGCCGTCGTCTTTGAGGTAGGTCAGCCGCAGGGCCGAGGTGATGAGCGTGAGGCGCTTCTTGCTCTCGCGCACGTTGAAGTCGGGCACCTTCGTCTCGCGGTTGACGAAGGTGAGCGTGGCGCGGTCCTCGAAGCGGCCGTCCTGGCTCCACTCCATGCGGATGAGGCGGGGTGTGAGCACCGTAAAGCGGGCATTGCCGCAGACGACCACGGCGTTGGGGTCGGCCTTTGGATGCTCGGCCGCCGAGGCTCCAGGCAGGAGCGCCAGCGTGGCGGCAAGCAGAATAAGATGCAGGTGTTTCATGTCGGGAGTATCATTTATCCCTACAAAGATACGAAAAGATAGAAAACGAAACGCATCGCTGCACGTAATTTTGCAGCGATGCGTTGCTGTCTGCCGGTGAAAAGCGGCGGAGCTACCCGCGTTGGGCCGGGTCGGCGTGCGAAGCCTCGTCGGGCAGTGTGCGGAGCTCCTCGTCGGCGGGCTGCTCCTCGTCCGTAGCGCCGGCCGCCTCGAGCGTGCGGGCCGACTGCCGCCGCTTGGTCGGCAGCCCCAGCCGCCGCAGCCGCTCGCCCGTGCGGACGATGTTGTCGTTGCCCGTGTGGAGCCGCTTGTAGGCGTCGTCGTAGGCCTCGCGCGCCTTGCCCAGCGCTGCACCGACCCCCTCGAGCGACGTGGTGAAGGCGACCAGCTGGTCGTAGAGCTTGGTGCCGTAGGTGACGATGTCGGCCGTGTTGCGGCTCTGGGCGTTGCGCTTCCAGAGGTCGTCCACCAGCTTGAGCAGCGCGAAGAGGTTGGTCGGCGACGAGATGATGACCTTCTTTTCGTAGGCGTCCGCCCAAATCGTGGGGTCGTTCTGCAGCGCCGTGAGGAAGGCCGGCTCGTTGGGAATGAACATGATGACGAAGTCGGGCGACTCGACCGGGGGCTGCACCTCCCGGCAGACGAGCCGCTGGTACTCCTTGCGCCCCAGTTCGGTGACGTGCTGCCGCACCGAGGCCAGATGGGCCGCCAGGTGGCGCGCCCGCTCGGCCTCGCTCTCGCTCTCGCTCTCGGCCGAGGTGTAGTTGACGAAGGCCGTCAGCGAGACCTTCGAGTCGATTACGATGCACTTCCCCTCGGGCAGCCGCAGCACCACGTCGGGGCGGCGGTTGTTCCCCGCCTCGTCCTTGATGTTGAGCTGCGTCTGATAGTGCACGCCGCGGATGAGGTTCGAACTGTCGAGAATCGTTTCGAGAATCACCTCGCCCCAGTCGCCCTGCACCTTCGAGTTGCCCTTCAGCGCGTTGGTCAGATTGGTGGTCTCGGTGGTGATGCGGCGGTTGAGCTCCATGAGGTTCTTCAGCTCGTTGTGCAGCGCGCCGCGCTCCTCGTTCTCGTGGCTGTAGATGCGCTCGACCCGCTCGCGGAACTCGGCGATATTCTCCTTGAAGGGCTTGAGCAGCAGGTCGAGCGATTCCTTGTTGGTCTCCTTGAAGCGGCGCGACTGCTCGCCCAGCACCTCGTTGGCCAGGTTCTGGAACTGGAGGCGGAGCCGCTCCTCGCTCTTCTCGCGCTCGGCCTGCTCGGCGGCGCGCTCCTCGGCCGAGCGGCTGCGCAGGGCCTCAATCTCGGCGGCGGCACGTTCGCGTTCGGCCGCAGCCCGCTCGCGCTCGGCGGCCAGCGTGGTTTCGACGCGCATGCGCTCCTCGAAGCGGGTGCGCGCCTCGGCTTCGGCACGGGCGCACGCCTCGAGTGCCTCGGCCTTCTCGCGGTGCAGCCGTGCGACGTCGCGCCGCAGCAGCACCGCCGCCACGGCCAGTGCTCCGGTGGCCAGGCAGAGCACGACAATTGCAATGACAAGTATGGTGTTCATACATGCAAAAGTAGTGAATATTTCGCTTCGGCAACCCCCTCTCCGCCCCTTTTTGTCGCCGCCTCGGCTCCTGTCTCGAGCCTCGGCCTCTACGGCACGCCGGAGCTGCCGCATGCTCTTCGCCGTCGGGCGCAGGTGACCGGTTCGGGTCGTGCGGCTGCCCGAGCTGCACCTTTCCGCCCGCCGGCGGCGGAAAAGCCGGGCGAATCGGGCGGCCGGCACTTGCAGAGCCGGATTTGTTCGCTATCTTTGTAGCAGCAACCTTAAAAAACGACCAACCATGCAAAGAATCATAGCACCCTCGATGCTCTCGGCCGACTTCGGCCATCTGGACCGCGATACGCGGATGATAGACCGCAGCGCCGCCGAGTGGGTCCACATCGACGTCATGGACGGGGTCTTCGTCCCCAACATCTCGTTCGGATTTCCCGTGCTGAAGGCCATCCGCAAGGCCACGGGCAAGTTCCTCGACGTCCATCTGATGATTGTCGAGCCCGAAAAGTACGTTGCCCGCTTCGCCGAGGCGGGGGCCGACCTGGTGACCTTCCACTACGAGGCGACGTGCGACGTGCACGGCTGCATCGAGCAGATTCGCCGCAGCGGCGTTCGGGTGGGCATCTCCATCAAGCCGGCCACCTCGGTCGACGTGTTGTGCGACCTCCTGCCGCTGGTCGACGTGGTGCTGGTGATGAGCGTCGAGCCGGGCTTTGGCGGACAGTCCTTTATCCCCGAATCGCTCGACAAAATCGCCCGCCTGCGCACGCTGGTGCAGGAGCAGGGGCTCGAGACGCTTATCGAGGTCGACGGCGGCATCTCGTCGCGCAACGCCCGTGCGGTGTTCGATGCCGGTGCCGAGGTGCTCGTGGCCGGCAGCGCCGTCTTCGCCGCCGCTGACCCCGAGGCCGAAATCGAGCGGATGCTCTGCGTCTGAGCCTGCATCCCGCCTGCCGGCCTCCGGCCCCGCCTCTCGTTTTGCCGCCTTGCGGGGTGATTTCCGCTCCGCCGGGGGCGGATTGTCGGGAGAAATCGCTACCTTTGCGCTGTTTTTATTCCGATTATGATTTCGCTGGACAATCTTACCGTAAGCTACGGGGGCTGGACCCTCTTCGACAATATCTCGTTCCTGATTAACCCCAAGGACCGCATCGGTCTTGTGGGCAAGAACGGAGCGGGCAAAACCACGCTGCTGCGCATCATCACCGGCGAGCAGCAGCCCACCTCGGGTGCCGTGACCATCAACGGCGAGTGCACCATCGGCTATCTGCCCCAGACGATGCGCGTGGCCGACACCACGACGCTGGTCGAGGAGACGGCCAAGGCCTTCGACGAGGTGTTGCGCCTCGAGGCCGAAATCGCCTCGCTCACGCGCGAAATCGCCGAGCGCACCGACTACGAGAGCGCCGCCTACGAGCAGCTGCTTCACCGGCTCAACGACGCGCAGGACCGCTACCACATCCTCGGCGGCGAGACGCGCGACGCCGACATCGAGAAGACGCTGCTCGGTCTGGGCTTCCGCCGCGAGGATTTCGGCCGCGCGACGAGCGAATTTTCGGGCGGCTGGCGCATGCGCATCGAGCTGGCGAAGCTGCTGCTGCGCCGCCCCTCGATATTCCTGCTCGACGAGCCGACGAACCACCTCGACATCGAGTCGATTCAGTGGCTGGAGGAGTACCTGCGCAACTACAACGGCGCCGTGCTGCTCATCTCGCACGACCGCGCCTTTCTGGACAACGTGACCACGCGCACGGTCGAGCTCTCGATGGGCAAAATCTACGACTACAAGGTTCCCTACTCGAAATACGTCGTCCTGCGCGCCGAGCGCCGGGCGCAGCAGCTGGCCGCCTACGAGAACCAGCAGCGGATGATTGAGAAGACCGAGGAGTTCATCGAGAAGTTCCGCTACAAGCCCACCAAGTCGAACCAGGTGCAGTCGCGCATCAAGCAGCTGGACCGTCTGGAGCGGATTGAAATCGAGGAGGAGGACCTCGCGACGCTCAACATCAAGTTCCCGCCCGCCCCCCGCTCGGGGCAGATTGTGGCCGAGGTCCGCGACGCCGGCATGTCGTTCGGTTCGAAGCATGTCTTCAGCGGCGCCAACTTCACCATCGAGAAGGGCGACAAGATTGCCCTGGTGGGGCGCAACGGCGAGGGCAAGACGACCATGGCGCGCATGCTCATCGGTCAGCTCACGCCCACCGAAGGCTCCATCCGTCTGGGTGCCAACGTCAACATCGGCTACTATGCCCAGAATCAGGACGACCTGATGGATGGCGACTTCACGGTCTACGATACGCTCGACCGCGTGGCCGTGGGCGATATCCGCACCCGCCTGCGCGACATCCTGGGCGCCTTCCTCTTCCGCGGCGAGGATATCGACAAGAAGGTCAAGGTCCTCTCGGGCGGCGAGCGGGCGCGTCTGGCCATGGCCCGCATGATGCTCGAACCGCGCAACCTGCTGGTGCTCGACGAGCCGACGAACCACATGGACATGCGCTCGAAGGATATCCTGAAGAGTGCGCTGATGAAGTACGACGGCACGGTGGTGGTTGTTTCGCACGACCGTGAATTCCTCGACGGCATGGTTCAGAAGGTCTACGAGTTCCGCGACGGCGGCGTGAAGGAGTATCTGGGCGGCATCTACTACTTCCTCGAGAAGCGCAAGCTCGAGTCGCTGCAGGAGATTGAGCGGCGCGACGCGCCGGTGGCGAAGACGGTGGCAGCACCCAAAACCGCGAAGGGAGGAACGGAGCCTGCCGCGGCGCCGCTCTCGGGCAAGGCCTCCTACGAGCAGCGCAAGGAGCAGGAGAAGCTGCTGCGCAAGCTGCGCAAGCAGGTGGAGGGCATCGAGGCGGAGTTGGCCGACATCGAGCGGCAGATTGCCGAATACGACGCCCGCTTTGCAGCCGGCGGCGCGTACAACGAGGCCGACTTCAAGGCCTACAACGACCTGAAGGCGCGCTACGACCACCAGATGCACGAGTGGGAGAAGGCCTCCTACGAGCTGGAAATTACCGAAGGCGAGTAGCTCCGCCGGGGGCGCTCATCCCGCACCGCCGCATGCTGCAGGCATCGGAGCGGGCCGCCCCGGAAACTCCATATCCCGAAACCGCGAAAAACACCAAACGACGATGGAAAATATCATTTTCGGAATACGCCCCGTGGCCGAGGCCATCGAGGCGGGCAAGCAGATAGAGAAGCTCTACATCCGCAAGGGTGCCGAGGGGGCGCTGATGACCGAACTGCGCGACCTCTGCTTCCGCCACCGGATTCGGGTGCAGGAGGTGCCCGTCGAGAAGCTCAACCGGCTGGTGCGGGGCAACCATCAGGGGGTCGTGGTGCAGATTGCCGCCATCGAGTATGTCGAGCTCAACGACATTCTGGAGCGGGTGCCCGACGACGAGACGCCGCTGGTGGTCCTCTTCGACGGGGTGACCGACGTGCGCAACTTCGGCGCCATTGCCCGCTCGGCCGAGTGCGCCGGAGCCCACGGCCTCATCGTGCCGCTCAAGAATGCGGCGCCGGTCAATGCCGAGGCGATTCGCTCGTCGGCCGGGGCGCTGACGACCATCCCGGTCTGCCGCGTAGGCTCAATACGCAATACGCTCAAGTTGCTCCAGACGGAGGGCTTCCAGGTGGTCGCCGCCACCGAGAAGAGCCGCAAGCTGCTCTACGACGCCGACTTCCGCCGTCCGACGGTCATCGTCATGGGGGCCGAGGATACGGGCATCTCGAAGGAGGTGCTCAAGCTCTGCGACGAGCAGCTGGCCATCCCCCTCATCGGCCACATCGAGTCGCTCAACGTTTCGGCCGCGGCTGCCGTGATGCTCTTCGAGGTGGTCCGCCAGCGCATCGGCCAGTAGCCGTTTCCGCGTGCGGACAGTTCGCGTGCGCACGCTTTCGGGTGAGGCCCTTCCGGGTGTATCCTGCCGCTGCGGAGCTGTTGCGGGTAGCAGGGTAGCACACCCATGTGGGCGAGGGCTGTGTATCCCGCACACGAACAGAACATCCGATAACCCATAACCCAAGTGAATATGGAGCTGAAGCAGAAATTCCGAAACGGGCTGAAGGCGCTCCGCGAAGGGGCTGTCTCCGTCGTTCGCCGCCATCCGGTGGAGCTGGTGCTCTTGCTGGCACTCACCGTTACGATGCTTGTCTATCTCGAGCGGGAAGATACGCCCGCCTCGTGGGTGACCCTTCTGGGGTGGAGCGCGCTCGTGCAGCTCATTGTCAACCTGTTGGTCGGGCAGGGCCCCTGGCGCCGCATCTACTGGGTCGTCTGGCTGCCGTTCGTGCCGCTGGCGCTCTGGCCGGGGCTCCCCGAGTGGCTGACCACGCCGCGGGGACTCGTCACGCTGCTGGTGCTCACGCCGCTGGCGCTGCTCGCCTGCCGCCGTGCGCGGGAGAACCGGCAGTTTGTCTCCGACGTGGCGGTCTACCTGCGCTCGGCGGTTCTGGCGATGCTTCTCGCGTATGTTGCATACGGACTCTTCGAGGCGATTCTCTGGTCGACGGTCGTCATCTTCGGCTTCTCGTCCGATTCGGACGCATGGGTCGCCCGCCTCTCCTTGTGGCTCGAGATACTGAACCAGTTCTTCGTGGTGCCGGTGCTCTTTATGATGATGCTCGACCGCTGGCTCCATCGCGGCGTCTCCGGGGGGCGCATCCTTGAGGTGATGCTCAACTACATCTTCACGCCGGCCGTGGTCGCCTATGCGGCCATTCTTTACCTCTACCTGCTCAAGATTCTCTTCACGTGGCGGCTGCCCGACGGCGGTGTGGCCTATCTGGTCTTCGGCTTCACCATTGCGGCGCTGCTGGTCAAGGCGCTGCGCGAACTGCTTGCGCGGCGGACGCTCGACTGGTTCTACGACCGCTTCAGCTATCTGTCGCTGCCGTTTGTCGCCTTGTTCTGGGTCGGCGTCGCACGGCGTGTGGGTGAATACGGACTGACCGAGATGCGCGTCTGGCTGCTGGCAAGCGGTGCGGTGATGTCGTTCTGCGTGCTGCTCTTCCTCTCGCGCCGGGCGGGACGCTACCTGTGGGTTGTGCTGGCGGCCATGGTCACGGCGGCCGTGCTGCTCTACATCCCGCCCCTCGAACCTGCACGCCTTGCCGCCCGTTCCCAGACGCAGCGCGCCAAGCGTGCCGCCGGGCGGCTGGGCATCCTCACCGCCGGGGGACGCATCGACCTGGCCCGGTTTGAGGCCGACACGACGCAGCGCCGCACGTGCCGCGACCTTTACGAGGCGCTCGACTACCTCGAATATCGCGATACGCTCGCTATGGGCCGCTTCGGGGTCACCCCCGACGAGTTCCGCCATGCGGTTCCCTTTGCCCTTGAGGAGGAGTACGTGACGGAGGCCGGAACCGGAGAAGAGGAGTGCTGGGTGACGCCGTCGTCGAGCCGTCGGATTGAGGGAATTGACCGTTTCAGAACCTTCTATGCCGATTTCGACTATGCGAACGGCAGCTCCGGAGGCTTCTTTGTCCAGGATACGCTGCGCCTCGCCTTCGGCGATGACCGTCCCGATTTCCGGATTACCGGCGGCGCGTTGATGGAGCAGATGCTCCTGCGGGTGCACCTCGATGCGGCAAGCGCTACGGAGGAGGACTTCGAGCGTGAGAAGGACCGCATGCTCTTCTACGAGGATGACGACATTCTGATTCTCTTCTCGAGTGCCTGCTTCCGCCGCGATTCGGTCTGGAGGCTCGACCATGTTGCGGTCGACTGCGCCATGACCCGATAACCCTCCGACAAACCGACCGATGACCGAGCAGTGCACCATCATCCATCCCCGTCTGGGCGAGGTGACCCTCGCCCGCACCTCCCGTGCGCGGCGCGTCACGCTCTCGGTGCGGCCGTCGGGGGCCGTGCGGCTCTCCTATCCGTGGCGCTTCGCCCAGGCCCGGGCGCTTGAGTTCCTCGAGTCGAAGGTTGCGTGGGTCGAGGCGGCGCGCGAGCGGATGGTCCGCCGGCAGCCGGCTCTGTCGCCCGAACTGTCGGACGAGGAACGTACGGCGCGCATCGAGGAGCTGCGCCGCGCCGCCCGCGAGGACCTGCCGCCGCGCATCGAGCGCTGGTCGCAGCTCACGGGCCTCCGCTACACGAAACTCACCATCCGCGCCTCGCGCTCGAAGTGGGGGAGTTGCACGGGGCAGAACCACATCTCGCTGAGCCTCTTTCTGATGACCCTTCCGGAACACCTGCGCGACTTCGTCATTCTCCACGAACTCTGCCATACGCTCCACCACAACCATTCGCCCCGCTTCCATGCGCTGCTCGACCGTCTGGTCGGCGGACACGAAAAGGCCCTCAACCGTGAGTTGAGGGCCTATACGACCGGTCGTTGAACCGAGCCGGCCGGTCTCCCTCCGCCTGCCGGGCCGACCGGCAGGGGGGG